>ERZ772973.25-NODE-25-length-137510-cov-7.61376_pt1 | contig 137510 bp, 114 predicted proteins | sample MGYA00580672_ERZ772973 | MGnify/ENA primary metagenome ERZ772973 (study PRJEB29015, sample SAMEA2737938) | human oral metagenome | biome: human oral; feature: human-associated habitat; material: dental | place: China | collected 2152 ...
CCTAAAAGCATTACTTAGAGTTTGAATACCTAAAAGCATTACTTAGAGTTTGAATACCTAAAAGCATTACTTAGAGTTTGAATTTGACAATTAATTTTATTTGTGATATAACATAATCAAGAAAACCAAAATCTGACCAGACCCTGAAAATGAATTGATGTAAAACCATGTAAAATCATAAAATAAAAAAACAAACGACATCCTATCACTGTCATTTGTTTGTTTTTGTTGGATGAAATTATAGCCAAGCTACGGGAATTAAACCGTTTGTTTTAATTCCGTTGAAAAAGTAACTTGCTTCCAATTTGTTGTAACCTCTGTGATCAGATGATACAACCTTAGAGACAATCTTGAACGCATCGCCTTCAAGATTTCTGTAGGTATCTGTGGTTTTTGGTCCACAGATATTGACTTCGTGAGTGAACCCCATCAAGGTTAATTCACGTTCACTGAGGTCCAATAATTCATCAAAGCAAACTTCTTGTTCGAAGTTCGTATTCGTTGTTTTTGTCATGATTTTCCTTCTTTCTCAGATCTCCGATGAAATCTGTATTTTTATTTAAATTATACTTTTACAAAATTCTGATGAATAAAAAAGAATTACAATAAACAAGAAAGAGAAAAAACAAAACAGGAGGACTGTAATTGTTAGAGGAATTGCCGACTTTACCCACTATTGAGGGGTTTGAAGAACTAGTTGTTGGTTCTGCAGCTCAAGGTGTAGTACCTAAAATAAAAACTGACGAAAACGTTGAGGTTATTCAAAAACCTAAATTAAAAAGACGAATCCTTTCAGAACGAGAGCGTTTGATCGCAACTTATCATGATACTCTTTTAGCTGCAGCTCAAAGATTGAAAGCAGATAATAAATCACAACTTTCTCAGACTGTATTACTTTTTGATTTGCATAAAAATGAATTATTTTTCCGAGAAGATGATTGGGATTTCATCTCTGATTTTGGATTGAATGTTTATGTTGGTCAGATCAAACATAATTCGACTAATGTAAATGAACTTGTATCTAATTTTATTTTGGATATCTTGTTCGACAATTATCAGTTAAGAGATAAATTATCCATCTTTCCTGAATTAATTGAAGCAAAGGACGTTTTTCTTAAAGTGTTAGAGTTGGAAAGACGTGAGATTTTATTCAGAAGCCGACTTGGTTTTAATTATGCAGACAAAATCTCTTACAAACTTCATGATCTTTGTGGTATGGTTATTGATGCATTTTTGAACAATGGGTTCTTTGATTCTGTACCAGAACAAATGGTCGAAAAACAATTTGAAATCCCTGGCTGGACCAGTTCAAGGGTTATTAGAATGCTTGAAGATGGTAAAGGAAAAGTTAATTTATTCCAGTTAGTTGAATTAGGAATTAGACTAGGGCATCTCACTTCTCAAGTTGATGGGAAAGTGGATGAGTTGATATTGGCTAAACTTGACGATCTTTTAGTAGATTGGTTCAAGGAAAATGAATCAGAAGATTTTATTATGCTTATTAAATCTTCTGGATGCAAGTATCCGTTTTTGGGTACTCAAATGCCAAAAGGACAAATTGAATCATTCCCTAAGTTCTTCAAAGAAGCTAAGTTATTTGGAGTTGGTTTTTTAGGAGAAGATGAAATAATTTAAAAACAAAAAAGATAAGTTTTTATGCTTATCTTTTTTGTCTTAACCTTAACTTAAATCGTCAATAGATTCATCTATAATCTCAGACATGAGAGATTTCAATCTATTTAAATCTTCAATCGTTTTATTTTCCAAAACTTTTGATTTATTTAAGATTTGAATCAGTGATTTTTTCAGTTGATTGTCTGAATAAAAATCCATCATCTGGTTTTGAGCTGTCATTGATTTGAATCGAGCGACTCCAACCTCTTCTCCAGTTGATTTTTTCAAAAATAATTCTGATAATTCATTAATTTTTAAAGTTAAGAATTCGTCTAACAGATCGAAAAAACAAGCGTTTAATTCATAAACTTTTTCTACTGAATCAATTTTAAAAGTAAACAGGTGAAAGTTTGTTATTTTTCCATCCTGTTCAAACTTCGATAACGTTAATTTATTCATAATCCTAGAATAATAAAAGTTAATTTTAAAAGTTCGGAATTGAAAACTCTGATTGTTTTCGATATTATAAATAATCTCTTTAACAGCTTCAGAAAGAGTCTCTGCTTTTTCAATTACAGTCCTGGTTGTTTCTGTTCCATCTTTTAAACTTCCACATTCATCAAAATAAAGATCTTTGAAAGAAATAGATTCGAGACTATTTGAATTCCATAAAGCTTTAAAAGATTCTTCGTTTTTTGATGAAATTAAATTATCTAAAAGATTATTCTTTGTAATTTTTAATTCCTTCATTTTGTCCTTCTTTCTTTTGTTTGTTTTTTTAGTTATAAAAAAGACGAGTATGGAAACTCGTCTTTAATTTTTACCGTAAACTCTTTTTATTGATTCTATAATCAGTTCTCTCTGAAAATCATCGAAATCGAATAATTTTGAAAATTCTTCTTTAACAACCTCATCGATTAAATCTTCTTCTAATAATTGAATATCATTAATCATGGAACCTAATGATTGATACTTTTCTTTTTCATCTGGAGATAAAAATGAATACTTTTCATAAGCTTCTTTTACAATTTTTTGTATCTTTTCTTCAAAGAGCTTAGATAGTTCGTCTGTAGATTTTTTTCTAAATTCATCTATTAACTCTTTGTTTATAATGATACTACCAAGCTTTAATCTATGTGTTTTTATAACAGATCCATCAAAATTAAAATACCTATTCAAATAAATCTTCCCATCCGAAAAGTCAAAATAGACTTCTAATTTAAACTCTAATCTTTTTGAATTTTGTGGATGAGAGAAAAAGAATTTTTTGAAATCATCTTTTATGTTATAAAAGTCAGAAGGACTTTTATCCCTTAATAGGGTAAAGAGTTTACTTAAGTGTTGCTCTGCTTCTCGAGCATCTGGGTCATTTGTATCAAGACCAAGATGTGAGTAAATAATACGTCTCGCACCATCATCAACAACCCCAAAGCTAAATAATATAGAGTCTAGAACTTTACGTTCTCTTAAAAACGTTGGATACTCTCTTTGAAAAAAATCAATTTTTTCAAAAATCTTATCATTTCCAAATAGTTTGATACAAAGCTTTTTAATTTCGGTTTCTGAAATCAAATCTGATAAAACTTTAAAAGACTTAAATAAATCATCAAATGATTTAATCTTACCAGAATCTAAATCTCTTGCAATAAAACCAAGTGGATTGTTTTCGTTGAAAGAATTGTTGTAAATTGATATTCCTGAGAAGTTTTCTTTTATTTCTTTAAAGTTTTGCTCAAACTTGTCTTCTTCCAAAGATGAAATTAATTTATCTAAAAATTCTACCCTTACTGATTTTTTATTTTCATTTGTTAACAAAACCATTTCCTTCTTTCTTTTTTTATTAAATTATAAAACAATAAAACAAAAAAGACAAGTTAAAACTTATCTTTTTTTGTTTAAAGAATAGCTTCTTGAACTATTAAAGTTCTAAAACCCTCTTAACCGATTCAAAAATGATTTCTCTTTCTTGGATTGGCAATCTTTTAGGTGAAAGATATTCCCCCTTAAAAATAGAAGAGATTTTTTGATCCACTAGACTTTCGTCTGCCAAAATGATATCGAAAATTGACCCAAGTAATTCATCATCTTTTTCTACAGTTTTGTTTATACAAAACTTATAGCGAGATTCTGAAAGTTCCCTAAAACGTTCCACCATAGAATCTTTAATTTCTCCAATCAACATTGATTTACTTTTGAGCATCAATTCTTTATTTATTTCAATATTGGCAACATTAAAGTTCTGATAATTATTTTCGTTCCGGCTATCCAATGTTAATTCAAGCGTTTCTCGATCTAGGAAAACTCTAATTGTAAGATAAGATTCATTAAGTTGTGGGGATAAAATTCTCATCAATGAAATTAATTCCCATAGATCATCAAAAAGTTTGTTAATTTCAGTAAAATCAGTTCCATTTTTTATTCTAGAATTTAATTGTTTCTTTGAAATCTCAATGTCGTCTCGTTTTTTGAAAAACATTAATGAAATCTCTTCAAAATCTAATTGATAAACCTTTTTTCGTAGATCTTTTTCTAAAGACCCATAAAAGTCGTTTGATATTGGATTCTTCAAGAATGTATACGTTCCATCTGAGTTTTTTGAAATAATTGATAATTTTACACCAAAAAGTTTTATTGCCTTTTCTTGGATTTTGTTTATATCAAGTTGTTTTGATGCTGATTTTAGATTCTTTACAATATCAACAAAAGATTTGGATTCTCCAATCTTATCCATAAAGTCAAAAGATTGGTAATTTTTATCCAAAGATTTAGGTCTAGATAAAACCATTGTATTCGAATTGTTAATAATACCATTATCATTCAGAATTTTAAACTTTTTCATTGCTTCGTCAAAATAATCTGATGAAAACTCAGGATCAGCCATTTCTCTAATTTTTTCTAAAAGTTTAGACTTTAAACTTTTTTTATTTTCGTTATTTATCACTATAACAAACCTTCTTTCTATCCGTATAACGGTTTTGTTTTAATTATAAGAAAAAGAAACAAAGCGATTTGCGCCATGTTTCTATTGTTCGAATAATGCTTCTTGTATAAGTCTAGCAAGTCTTTCCTTTTCTGATTGAGTTAAACCAAGCCCAATATACTGAGATAGCATAACTTTTTTCAGCTTTTCTTTTATTAATTCATCATCAAACATAGATAACTTTTTCTTTCCAGATAAAAAGTTTGCAAAATTGAACTCTTTAGATGTTAAAAGATATTCTTTGTAAGTTTCTGAAACAATAGAAAAGATTTGATTTTCTAAAAATTGTTCGAATGACTCTAAATTACAAAAGTTTGTTGAAATCGGAGAAAAAACTAATCTTTTTAGTTTTAGATTTGTTACCTTCATTCCTGTATCAGGATCAGTACGATGAGATTCCCAAGTCAATTCTTTAGTTTCATCATTAAAAAATAAGCTGATTTTTATTTGAGAAGTAAAGCTCCCCCTTGCTAGAATTAGCATACTCAACAATTCCTTTGATAATATACCCATTCCATTTTGATTAGCAAACCAATATAGATTATTTTTAACAGTTACATGGTCAGACTCATTCAACCAATGAAATGATTCAACTAGTTCATCAAAACTAGAAGGAATCGCAAGTTTTGAATTGTGTGGTAATTTAAACAGAATTGTTTTAAAATCTGAAATTGTCGGGAACATTCCTATGTCCAAACTCAATTCTTCAAAATCAACAGTAATACCAAATAGTGTTTGAATCTTTTGAGAACACTGTTTGAATCTATTTTGATTGAGTGAGACAATAAGTTCAGCAAAATCTTCAAAACTGTGATGTTGTTTTATTTCATTCACAAAAGAATCTAATTCTTTGATTAAATCAGGTGCAACTTGTTCATTTGCTACAGGAATAGAATCATCTGGTTCTTTGATTTCAATATTGGCATTACTCCAATCTTTCTTTAACAGATTCAAGTTTTGCTCTAAGTTCTCAGATGCACTAGCTCTGAGACTTTCAAAGAAATCCTTATTGATTGAAGTTTTTTTGGATTCTTTTTTGATCATTGTTTGCCTTCTTTCTTTTTTAGGATATAGTTTAATTCTAACATAAAACAACGAAAAACTCTATTCAAAAGTTAATCATTGTTTATTTTTTTATTTCATAATGGCTCTAGGAATCTTCTTTCCGCAATACTTACAGATGATTCCACCTTTATCAATTTCATCCTTTACAAAAGAATGTTGACAAGATTTTGATGATTTTTTCTTTCTGAGCTCATTAATAGCAACAACCAATCCAAGCATTTTCACACCTCTAAAATTGAATTTTTATTCAATCCTTCTTTCTATTTTTTATTAAATTATAGATAATATCGTTGACATTAAACGTTTTCTCTGCTATAATAATGATTATAGAGATCATTCTCATTTAACTTAAAATAGTAAGGTAAGAAAAAGTGAGGTGATTTAAATTGAAAATGATTACAGAGTTATCCTCGATAAAAGAAATCCGAGATTGGTTGGATTTCTACGGTGTAACTTATAAAAAAAGTGAAAGAAAGGCTCAGTTGGTAAAAAGAATGACTGAAACAAGAGAAGAATTAAAACTCGACCCGACAATTCAACCCGGTTTTGAGCTGCTTACTCCAGAATTAGCTCAAAAAACTCAAGAGTTAAATCAAATTATTTCATTAATCAAAGAAGCAACAGTGTTTTATTCTGATTATCTTGCAAATGCTTTGTTAGAGAATTCGATTATTGAAACAAACAACAGCCTTAAACTGTTCAAGCATCCTGAAGTGGAAAAAATCAGAGAAGAAGAAACTGAACCAGATTCAGAGGTACAATATTCTGAATTTGTTTTAGACAGCTCTATCCTTCCTTTGATTGATTCAGAAAGTAAAACTACTGAATTAGCAGAAGATGATAAAGTTTCCCCTTTAACTATTGAGGAAGGTGTTAATGTTCCTGAAGCTAAAACAGTTGCGTGGAAATCTATTGATGAATCAGATGATGAGATTAAAGAAAATAATGATAATCGTCAAGATTTTGATAATGATTCTGATACTGAAGATTACGAAGATGCAAACGATGATACCGAAGATGATGTTGAAATCGATGATTATAAAGATTCAACTTCAAATAAATGGAAAAGTGCAGCAGCAGGAATTTTGATGGTTGGTATTCCAGCAGCTGGATTTCTTTACTGGTTGGTATCTAATGGTATTCTATGAAATTAAAAGAGTATAAAGAATTTCGTCGTAACGTACTGAAAGAGTTTAAGAGTGTGCGTTACGACCATTTTATTAAAAATCCAAACTTAATCCCCAACCAACCGGGAGTTTATTTGATTTATCGAGAGCGTGATGGGCATCCGTACATTGGCGAATCAAATGATGTGAGACGAAGATTGATAGAACATGCTAATATCGGGATAGAAGACACATCTCGTATTGGTCAATACGTTGATAAAGAAATTAAAAAATCAGGACTAGAGTCATTTCAAGTTGCTTTTGTTTTAAAAGCTAGTGATTATCAATACAGAAGAAAAATGGAAGGAAAGTTTGTTGATAATTTAAACTCATATCACAATGGCTTCAATGGTTCTCGTGATGGTGGAAAATTGACTTTAGGGCAACGATACTGGCGTTCGATTTTTAAAAAATTATTCAAACACCTTATGCCTAAAGTTTATAAAAATAGAAATAGTAAATTAAAGACTCAAGGCGTTCGCAAACTTTTAAAACTTAAAAAGAAATTGGTTAGGTCGAATCGATAAGATTCACCTAACCTTTTTTGCAAAAGTTGACATTAGTTTTTTTTTATGTTAAACTCATACTGTTATAATTTAAAGAATAAAACAAATTAAGGAGAACAAATGGTGGTTTTAGTTGATCAACGTTCATTTACTTTTAATCGTATGAGAGAATCTACAGCTATGATAGAAAGCAAAGAAATGGAGTACGAACTTCTCAAACGAGCTCAAGCCGGAGATGAAAAAGCTCGAAACTTAATGGTGGAAAGTAATCTTCGTTTGGTTGCATCGTATGCTAATAAGTATTCTCAATACACTAAAGTCCCTTGGGAAGATTTGTTCCAGGAGGGGACGATCGGTCTATTTACTGCAATCAGTAAGTTTGATCTTTCAACTGGTAATAAGTTTTCAACCTATGCCAGCTGGTGGATTCTCCAATCTTGCTCCAAAGCAGTTTATTCAAATAATTTAGTTAGAGTGCCAACCAAATTACAAGATCTTTATAATAACTATGTTAAATTAAAAATTGATTATCATAAAGAATTTCATCGTGATCCAAAACCGGAAGAAATTGCTCCACTTCTTGGAGTTTCGGTTAAGCGATTGGAGACCGCAATTCAAACCGGTCAAGCAATTCTGTCAACGGATATTCAAGTTAACGGTGAAGGTCATAACACTCAGTTTGATGATGGTGGAGTTACATTCCAAGATCTGATTGAGGACGAGAATTCCGTCGATCCTGTAGAAGTTGTAGCTGCAGAACAAATTAACGAGCAATTGAATGAAGCAATCGATACTTTAACACCAAAAGAAAAGGAAATCTTCTTTACATTGTTTGAGGCAACCGGGAACAAGTTCCAGGTTAAAAGACAAATGGTAAAAGATGGTTTAGCTTCTTCTGTTGGTGAAGTTGACCGGATTTATAATAACGCAGTTCTTCGCATGAAGAATTATTTAGGGGAAAACCCTTATGAACCGGATTCTAATTAAAATCTTTCTGATTCTAGTCCCAATTCCTTTACTAGCTCTAGTATTAATCACCCATCTTAATTACAGGAAGGAAGAACAACCTCTCCGCTATTCTTATTCCAGTAAGATTTCACCTTCTGAGATTAGATTCAGGGGAAAATCAGTAAAAATTACAGAGATAGATGATCCGAACAAAGTACAAGAAGTTATGGATTCTAATCCTGCGAATGCTGTTTTTCCTAAAGGAGGGGAAATCATTACTGGACATAAAGAAGGAGGGTTTGGTGATCTGGTTTTGTTGAAGAAAGGGGATTTGGTTGAAATCTATGATAGTATAGGAGTCTTAAAACCGTATCTAGTTTATGATGTCATTGATATTAGAGTAGACAACCTTGGAACCGGTGGGATAGTTAGAGAAAAGAGTGATTCTAAAAAACTATCCAATTGGAAAAACAACCCCAAAGTACGATTGCTTCAGACTTGTTTAGAAGTTGGTGAGAATGATTATTTAGTTAGAATTGTGGCTATAAAAGAAAAAGAACTTTAGATTAAGTTCTTTTTTAAGTTATTTTCACTCTAGCGCTATTTTTAGGAGCATAGATTTCGCAAGATCCCTTTTGCTCTCTGGAAGTTTTTCGAAAAAAACTTTAACTTCAGAGAAGTCTAATTCTCGAACAACTTCTTCAAATTGATACTCGGTCACTTGATTTGCTGCTTCTAATTCTAAAAACTTCTTATTCAAGTCAAGATAGAGTTTTGAACAAGCTTTTTTTATTCTTTGAATTAGAAATTGTTTGATCTTTTCCAAATCGTTTGTTAGAAGAACCCTCAAAAATGGTGATGCTTTTGAACCCAATTTTGTTTCAACATCTAATTTTAGCAATCTATAAGAAACTTGTGAGTAGTAACCATTCTTTGCTCTTGTTTCTAGTGATTGGATGTTTTGGTCTTGCAAATTGTAGTATAAAATAATACTAAATCCTCGAGATTGAGATGTTCTAAGGAAGTATAATTGTTGTAATTTTTCAAACAAATCATCTTTTGGACTTTCTTCCGATAATTTTCTAATTATATCAACTAATTTCCTTTCTTCAGATTTTGGTACTCTTAAAGCCTTTGAAAGGCTTACAATAAATGGGTTATTTATTGAAGATAGATTATAAAAATCATAACCCTTATAAACAAGATTCCGAATACCATTCAATTCATCAACATCCAATTTCACAGAATCATTTGAAACTTTCTTGGTCGGAATCCGATAACCAAACAACTCCTCTGAAAGAGCATCAGCAGGTTCTTTAGATAAAAAAGAACTGAATGATTCGGATACGTTTTCTACAAAAGTTTTAAAATCTTTGTTTTCTATATCCTCTGGCGGAACCACCTGATATCCATAGTTTGAATTATTTCTAATTGTAATTTCATTCCAGTTGGAAATTAGTTCATCAACTAAAGATTCTACATCTGAATCAGAAGAAGCAATTTTCCGAAGCTTTTCAAGAGCATTTAACTGAAAACCATTTTCTTTTTTTGTTATCATTCTAAACCTTCTTTCTTTAATTTTTTATTTTAATTAATTATAAAAAGAGATCTAATATCAGATCTCTTAAATCATTTTGGCTTTATACCGTTTTAATTTCTTTGGATCAAAATAATAATTAACTTGATCGAAGATATTGAAAAAAGTTTTTTCTTTTTTTATTAGAAAAAAAGTTTTTCTAGTTTCTACAATTTCTATTGAACCGACAGTAGGATTTCTGTAAAAGTTAAACTTTTTGATTAAACGTTTTGAGCGCTGATAATAAATAAAGTTTTTAAAGTTTTTCTGTTCCCTTAAAACAAGCTTGTTATATTCTAACAAAAATAATACGATCGAAATAATTGTACAATATAAAACCGATGGATAGATGTCCAATTTTTTGCTATGTGCTAGTACAACACTTTCATAACGAGAGTTTAACTCCTCTAAAAGGTTTTTAATGAATTGATAATTTCTTTCAACTTCTGAATCAGTTTCAGGAAGATTGAGTCCTTGATTATCTAAATCTTCTAATTGTGAAAGTTTGAATGAATAAAATTCTGATGCTAGATTATCTAAATTATTGTCTGTGACTTTAAAACCAAAACTTAAATTGTTCAATATAGTCAAAACTATTTTATTAGAAAAGAATAATTTGTCAGCGGAGAGAATAGCTTCTTCTAAATCTTCTTTTATATAGAGTTGTTTTAAATAATCTAAATAAAGCAAGGGTATCAAATAAGATTTGCCACCTTTAGTTGTTAAAGCGAGGTGGTTTAATTCTGTCCCCATATTATTCTTTTTATAATTTTCTAGTTTTGATTTTATGTCTGAAACTACACTTTCAACTTTCAATTTGCTTTTATCTTGGTTTATTATTTTCAATAAAATTCACTTCCCTTCCAGGCTGTACCAAATAGTAACCAAAAGCAATTTGTGAAAATGAACTTTAATTGAAGTTCGATTTTTCTCAGAGATGCTTTTATTTTTGTGGTTGAATTGTAGTCGCTATCTAAGAGTCGATCTGTTACCATGTTGTAATTTGCAAAATTAAGTGCGACAATAGAAGCTTGTTGACTGTGACCAATCCCTTTTCTACGAAGTTTGTTTAATTCTTTTAGAGAGTTTTTCACTTCTTCAACTAATTTCTCAAAATCTGATAAATCAGGTTTGTAAGCTCTTTTAAATCTATCAATTGGAATATCAACTTTTTTAATTAAAAAATCTGAAACAATAACAGTAGAGAAATTGAGAAATTCTTCATCAGTCAAACCTTTTAGATTGCTAGATTTAATTTCGTGAGATGAAACAAACTCGTTTTCCAACTGATTAGTCCTTTCTTGATCTATTATCTTTATGGGGTCGTAATGAGAATCTACGATCTCAAATTGATCAAAGATATTAAAGATTAAAAAGGTACCTTCATCTGAGATTTTATTACTTTTTAATTCGTGACTTACTTTTTCACAAAGTTCTTTAAATTGACTGTCTCTTAAATTATTTGATTCTTTAACATCAATTTTTTTCATAGTTTTCCTTCTTTCTTTTTTAATTTCTTTAATTATAGATCATATCAAAAAACTGTATAGGACTCACATCCGTATACAGTTCTTTATTAATAGAATAAAAACTTTAACCATTGGAACTTCATTTTATAATAAATCAACTCCAATTTGTTCAAACCTGTTAGATTTTCTTTTAATAGAAAATCAATTAACTCTATAAACATCAAGCTGTTTTGCTTGTGTGTTGTGCTGAAAACTTCATATAGAAAAATTGGATCCTTTGACTTCTCAAGAATTGAAACTTTATAAGTTTTTACGTTGTAAGCAAAATCTTTGAAAAGTGATTTGATATCAATTTTTAAAGATTCATTATTTTTCAAGCTCCATTCTAACTTAGATTTTGTGAACTCGGCAGCAATGTAATCTACGGCTTCATCTAAGTTAGATGTAAGATAATTATCCGTGAAAAAGTAATATGATCCATCAATACTGACTTCTTGAACAGATATAAAATAATTTTCAAACTCATTGGGTAGCCCAGCAATAAATTCCGATGAACTAAGTAATGATTCAAAAATTAAAGTTTCTTTAAACGTTGTAAAAACAACAAAAAACTTTGTTCTAAAATCTTTCTTTGTAGGTTTGATTTTTTCTAATTTTAGCTTTAGATTTTCTTTTGTTTTTTCTAAATCTTCATTATTTTTTCCACCTTTAAAGTTAATCATTTTGAGACCTTCTTTCTTTAAACTTTTGTTTCTTAAATTATATAAAAAGTAAACCAAAATTGGTTTACTTTTTAATATTGAAAAATTCTGCAGTTGAATTCTAGAGGTTTAAACATCCCTCCATAACGTTCACTATCCAATACTAATTTCTCCATTTTAGAGATTCTCTTTTCAAGTTTTAAGTTACTTACAACCCTCTCGAACAATGAAAGATGATTGCTAGAATCCTTTTCCAGTTCAAGGCGAGCTAGAGCTACAATGTTGAAAAAGTCTGATACTGTTTTTTGAATTTCAAACGGAAAGAATTCACGTTCAAAGTGTTCTTGAATAGTTTCCTTGTTTAATTTTTTGATATGAAAAAGTAAAACATCAAGATCGAAAAACAGCTGTTTCAAATTAACCTCTTTGTGGTCAGAAAGCAAATCATCCTGGTTTTGGCTTGACTCAAAAATCAAGTCTTTATTCTCAGAAAATAGTTCTTTAATTTCTTTCCCATTCATGATTCGATATCCAATAACTTTATTAGATGTGAATGGGAATACCTCTCCTTCGAGTTCTAAATCAAGAGGTCTTTGACTGAAAAAGTTGAATGGTGTGTAATCAATGTTGTCTTTCATCCATTGAAAACTTTCCACACTGTAATTACTATAAGTAATTGATGTTTTCAAAAAGTTTGGAACCATAATGATTTTATTGTGTTCTCCCGCAAGAATTGTATAAAACTTCTCGTCCTCCAAGAACAACTCATTTCTAACTGCTGCAATTTTTTTATCCATAATTTTCCTTCTTTCTCCGGTTTGCCGGTTTTTTATTTAGTTATAAGTTCAAAGTTAATCAATCAAATAAAACTTTAAGGATAGTAAAAATGAGCTCTTAATAAAGAGCTCATTAAATTACGATTTCCCAGAAGTTTTTATAGTTTATCTTATTTCTAAGATGTTGATCAAGTTTTGAAAGGGCTTCAACAACCGTTTTCTCACTAGTTAGGTACCGGTCTTCTAGTTTGGTATCAATTTGATTCTTGCTCGCTTGAACAATCAAAGAGAGTTCAATAATTAGACGATGAGCATTAAATAAGTCATTATCTAAATCGAAGGTCGTATAATCTAAGTAACCTTTTGACTTACTAAATTGTCTGTTAATGCTTTTTTTAAGTTTGAATTGATCCAAAGAATGACTTATGAGATCTTTCAAGTAACAACTATCCTTTTCATAGTCATAATTTTTATTATCTTCCAAAACCATTGTCGAAATTATTGAAATTAAGTCTGGGTTATCTATTAATTTAGGATCGATAGAATAACTCGCCATTAATTGATAGTTTTCTAGAGTTGTTAATTCGAAATCATTAACAATAAAAACTGCAATTTCTGGTTTTAAAACAAACAGAATTTTAGGATTAGTGAAACTAGATAAAGTTTCTTTTTTTATTGATTTAATTTTTTGAACTAATCCTAGAATAAAAGAGCTGTATTCTTCAGCTTTAGAATTGTGAGTCTTCAAAAAATCACCCTTTCTATTTATTAAAATAATCTATAAGAATCGTCTCCATCGAACTTCGGTAGTAACTAGATTTGACCATTTTGAAAATCCTTTTGGCTTCTTCTATATTATTAATATCCAATGCTACTTTAAAATCTTCGATCAAATCAGTATTAGTAACTGAACTATCAAAAGGAGATTCCTCATCAATTCCAAAGGTTTTAAAAAGTTCTTTTTCTAAAATCTTTTTGTGTAGATTTGTAGCCTCTTCTTGAAGTAGATCCACCAACGCTTCTTTAACAATTTCAGGGTCCGTAGTTTCTTTGATTGTTTCAGAGAGTTTGTTATATCCTTTTTTTACATCTCTAAAAGGTGTAATCTGGAACCATTCAAATGAACCAGCATCAGAAAGAGAAAAGCTTTTGGTCTTCAAATTAAAATAAATCTGATATAAATTAAACTCAAACTCTTTGTGCTTTGGTTCAAAGTATGAAACTTTAGAAAATTGTTTATACCACTGTTCATACTTATTAAATAAATTATTGTAAAAATTAATAAAATCTTGGAAACTTATTCCGATTCTAAAATAATCATCAATTTCCCCATAATCTATAAGTGGAGCATAACTTAATTCTGATTTTATTAAAAGCATACGGCTCCAACTGTCAATAATTTTTTCTACCTCTAATTTTGCAGCCTCACGGTCTACTGACAGTTTTTCTAAAACCGCCAAGCACTGGTCAATTTCTAATCGCCATGCGCTTTTATTATTACCTTCTTTTTTAATAATCATTTGTTTTTTTACCTTTCTATTACTGTTTAAGATTGTAAGAATTTCTGGAACAAATTAAGAATCCGGTTCCGTTCTTCTCCATTTAAATAATCGATTACTTGTTTAGAAGAAGCCCCAGTTTCTTTCTGGAAGAATTCAAGGAAGTTTTCATCTGTAACAAACAAAGAGTTGCAGTTAGAGTTCATTAAGTCCTGAACAGACCACTGTTCGCTCATCAACTCTTGAAACTTCGAAGACATTGCATCCCGGATTGATTCAATTAAGTATAGTCTGAAATCATCGAACTCCCAGTTTAAGTAACTTGATTTATTTTCTGCTTTAAAACGAAACAAAACTTTGATCTTAATCATCCCAAAAGGAAAACTAGATTCTATCAGTTTTAATTCAGAATCTGAATAAAATAAATTAAAATTGAATAAAAATGAATCACCATCTATATCAAATTCAGACTTTAAACTTTTAATTAAACGGTCTTTTAATAACGTATCATTGGGAAATTGTGCGATCATTCCCGATCTCATCCGATTAAAGCCATCTAAATTGAATAGCTTTGAAAGTTTTTTTCTCTGGTATGGATAAAACAACTTATTGGTTTTATCATCAGTCACTTCAAGCTCTTTATTCTTTGAATTATTTTTAAATCTTTCTTTTAAATAAGAACAAAAACTATCAAAGTCCTTATTTTGAAACAAAGGGAAATTGTTTATGTAGTTATTCTTTGATTTTTCGAGTTTCAAAGTATCCCAATTTTTTATCAACAAATCTGCAACTTTTTCAATTTCAGAATCGGTTTTAATAAACTGAGCAAATCTATCTATAAAAAGACTTCGTTCACTTCTGGTTCTAATATCAATTTCTTTCACTGATAACATCCTTCTTTCTAGCCTGATATGGCTTTTTATTTAAATTATACAAACAAACCACAGTATAGATTTTACTGTGGTTTTTGTTTTTATAGTTTCAATTCTTCCTTGATCATTTCAAGAATTTTTTCTTTATCTTTATGAGTACAAGAAGTGAAGAATGCTTTGAGTGATGTCATACTATTTTCAACATAAGTATTAAAAACATCACTTGAAAGGAATTCAGAAAAAGCATCACCAGACAAAACATCAGTAATCGAAGTTTCTTTTTTATAAGACTTCAAATAAAATTGTTTGATTAATTTTGCAATTTCTTTTTTGAATCTACTTCTTAATCTTTCTTTATTATTAGATAAAACAGCATTAAATAGTGTGGATTTATTACCGTATAGAGTAATTGAAATTCTTAGTCTACCAAGATAGATTTGATTCCCATTTTTTTTGTGTCTAAAAACAATTTTATTTTCTTCTAAATCGTAGTAAACTCGAATAAAAAATTCTGGGCAGGCATACCAACGTTTGTGTTGTAGGTGAACAAGTTTATCAAATTGTGATTTGATTAAAAACTTACTAAAATCGAATTGCTCAGAGATAGAATCCCTTTTAATCCTCATTTCTTTAGCAAAATGATACAAACATGATTCAATTTGATTTTTGCTTAGATTTTTTTTATTTGAAAGATTCTTTACTAAAGTTTTTAAATAATCAGTTGAAAAGTTATAGCCTTTAGTGTTCTCTTTGTCGATCTCAGAATTAAATCCTAAAATTGATTCTGTTTCTTTATCGAGCTTATCTTCATCCAGAAAATCTGAATAAAATTCACTTAATTGTTTTTGAATGGAATCAATGCTAGTAAATTGTTTGCTATTTATTTTTTTCATGATGGGACCATTGATGTCCATCAAAGGATCATTGATACAAATCCAATTGCTTAAAATAACAATTTCAGGATCTGTTTTTAAACTTGTTTCAAAAAAATCTAATTGCTTATCTAACCACTTTTCATCCAAAGAGTTTTCTCGTATCTCATCCAAGATAGTACTTCTTCTGCTTTTTTCTGTTTTTGTTAACATAACTGACCCACTTTCTTAATTTCTTAAATAATTTTCGATACTTCGAAGAATTTTGTCCATCTCAGATTCACCAGCCAAATTATAATAGCATTTTATATCCAGCAAATTACCAAGTTTTGCGATAGACTCTTCTGAAACAAATAAAGCAGGGAAGCTTTCTGGTGAGTTAATATAGCTTGAAGCCAGACGTTCTTCTGTAAAGTTTTCCTTGTACGCCTTTTTCATTAAGCTTGTAATTTGAGAAGTTAAGCGCTCTTTGATTTTTTCATCATCGTTACTAGATAAAGCCCGGTACAATGGTGTTTTAGTTTTATCTTTTTTAATTCCCAAAGTTAGAGAACCAAGCTTTAATGTTCTTTTAGGATCTCCAGATAACGTTAATCGTTCATCTTCCAAATCAAAAAAGACTGGGATAGTTAAATTAGGAATCAAAAATCCATTACTTCTAGCAAGAAATGAACTCAATTCTTCACCATTTTCCTCAAAGATATCCAGCCATTTAGAATCAGCTAATGAATCTTTTAAGAGTCTCCATCTAGATGGCTTCAAACCAAAAGTAAATGCAAGTGATTCAAAAAATTCCTGCTCACTACCAATTTTTCTTTTGTAATAATCAGACAATAAGGTTTTAATTTGGTACAAAAAAGCATAAGATCTATTGTAAAGTGTTTTGTATCGTTCACGATCCTCATCAGTTAAAAGATCATCTACGGTTATTGGATGACCGGTTCTGAAAATCTGTTCAAACGACTTACAAAATTCTTTATCATCGTAAATAACTTTGTAATAATTCACTAGCCCGTCTATAAAATGATTGAAATCTCCGGACTTCAAATCTTTAATAGTTTCAGAGGATAATGAATACTTAGTGAAATTAAGAGTGGGAGTTTCTTTTCCATTGAAATTAGAGATTGATATAGTCTATCTGTTTTGACATCTCATCTTCAGATTCCCACAAGTTACGCAATTTTTCCAAAAGAATGGTTTTTGCACTTTTTTTAGTTTCTGTAATCATTTCAATTACCTTCTTTCTTTATTTTTTATTAAATTATAGTTTCATTCAAAAAAGAGAGTCGTGCTCCCTTTTTTAAATTATCAATCTTCTAAAAATCCTGACAACAAATCCATAATTCTTTTCTTATCGATGGTAGATGAATTCCGATAAAGTTTTTTAAAATCTAGTACAAAGTTCTTGTTATTCTTTTTTGAGAAGAATTTTTTAATCTCTTCATCTGTAAGAAATAAAGAAGGGATTTCTCCTTTCATCACACTTTGTACTGTTGCAGTTTTTTGAAGATACTTTAAGTAACTGTTTTTAAGCATCTTTTTAACATCTTTAACAATTCGACTTCTTATTTTTGATTTATTTCCTGAAACTATTGCAGTCAATAGTGGAGTCTTTGTTTCTGCTGATTTTTTCTCAATTTTTAAAGTTCCAATTTTAACTAAGTTTTTATTAACTTCATCGTTATGGAATAAAATAGATTCATTTTCCAAGTCAAAAAAAACTTCTAAATCAACATACAGAGCTAATTGATTCCATCTAAGATCAACTAAAAACTGGAAAAGATTTGTATCTACTGTACTAAGAAAAGTTTTTAAATCAAATGATTTTTGAAATAATTCAAAATCTTTATCTGAAATCCGTAGTTTCAGTTTTAAATAAGAAACCATTTGATCATATCCTGGTTTATTATTATTCAAGAAAAATTGTGGATTTGAACTGTAATAAAACGTAGAACCATAATCACCAACAGAATAATCCATTGGAGTAATCCCCAATACTTGATTAAGAATTTCTAAACCTTTTTTGCTTTCAAAATCCTTATAGCTTTTAGGTTGAAGCCAGTAATAATTGTCTATTCCTCGGATAAAATCATCAAAACTATCAAGTTTTTCAAAATTATTAAAATAAGTTTTTAAGTTTCTTCGAAGATCAAGTTTTGCTGGATTAAAATTGTTTTCTGCTTGCTCAATCTTTTCCAAAATTAATTCTTCATTTAAACTCAACAATCTTAGTTTTTCTAATTGGGATACTTTATAGCTTGTTGTACTATTATCTTTTTTTATCATTTTAAACCTTCTTTCTTTTATTTTCTTTTATCTTATTATATCAATAAAAAGAGGTTTTTGCAACCTCTTTTATTTTTTAATTTATTTCAAATCTTTCTTTTACCCAATCAAGAAACATTCGTTTTTCAATATCGTTCATCCCACTGAGAATCTCGTTAAGATTATGACATGCCCATTTCGAATTATCAAAAGCTCGGTAATCCACTGATAGTTCTATGAAGAAATCTTCTTTATTATCTACGGATTGATCATTGGAAATAGCAAGAGAAAGCTGTTCAGCTATACTTTCTTCCATTTTCTTTTTTAATTCAGTTTTTAAAAACTGTCCTAAATCCATTTTGTTTTCAAAACTATAAAAAGGATTTTCAAAATGGGGTTTGAAGTCAAAGATTTTAATTTCACCAATCCTAACATTAGTAAAAAATCGACCATCTAAGCCTTCTGTTTGCCTACGAACCGTTGGAGTTTTCAGTTCTCTATCCCAAAAAACTGGAAATACGATTTCATAATGCGTCTTATTAGAAATCTTATTCCAAAACTTAATTGTGTCAACCGGGCTATCCTTTTTATCCAAAAAATTAAACAGAAAAGAAACTAAATCTCTCGATTTATTTTTTATCTCTTCGACGATACTGTTGTATTGTTGAAGTCTTGAAAGATTGTACTCCATTGTTTTAGATTCTGGTTTTAAAGGGTTAAAGTGATGGATTTCGTCCCGGTCAAATCTGATAATAATTTCAATATCTTCGAAATTATTCTTTAGACTGTCAAACACAGAAGCAAATCCATCTTCAGTCATACAATTTTGGAGTTTATTAATCAAACTTGAAGAAATTGTTTTATCGTTTTTAATCATTGAAATCCCAACTTTCTATTCTTTTTTTATTTCATTGATACAATCTTCTAGCAGGTCAATTGCTTCTAGCTTAGATAGTCCCAAGAGCAGAAAACGCATTTTTGATACAATATTGGAATCTTTAATACTATCAAAATCAATCAAGTCATAGAAAACAAAACCAGATCTTACGTTTGAATAAAGTTCTTTACTACTTTCCTCATCCAAAGATAAAGAAGTCATAGCTAACTCGTTTTGTTTTTGTACTGCATTAATCATTAGTTTTTTGATCATATCTTTAAGTTTTATTTCCAACTCTTCTTTTTCAGTATCAGTTGGATAATCTCCACTGTAACTGTTCCAGAGGGGAATTAAATCAAGATTACCAATAAAAACATCTTGTGGTGATAAAAAAGGATCATTATCATTCTTTTCATGAGTTCTTTGATACTTAGATAAAGTTAGAACTATTTCACCATTAGTTTTCTCAGGTTTTTTCCACGAAAATCTTATAACGGCAGAAAATGGATCATCTGTTTCATAATCTTCCAAAGAGTCTTTGAATTGTTTGAAAATTAACTTTTTAGATTCAATTAAGAAATCTAAGAAACTATTAATGCCGGCTTTTTCAATTATTAAATCCAAGCTTCCTATGTTGTGATTATAATTCGTTTTGGAATTATAAAACCTTATTTGTTTTAAATCCTTATAAAGGACTAAATTAATAAAATCATAAACATCATCAAAATTATCTACAAAATTAGATTTTAATTGATTCAATAATTTTACTTTTTTTGATTCATTAGATTCATTGTTTAACATTGTAGAACCTTCTTTCTTTATTTTATTTTAATTATAAAAAAACCGGAAAGTTCCGGTTTTTATTCTAAAATGAAGTTATTAGGATTGATTGAAACCTGTACGGTTGTTACACCTAAGAACAGATTTAGTTCTGGCTCTCCAATAATTGAGAAAGTCTGACCTTCATCTAATTCTGTTGGTAAGGATGAAGTTCCATTCATCGCAACAACGTCAAATCCGGATTTTGTTCGATACTTGATATGAGGTTTTAAACCTCCTTTTGTAGGAACTTTACCCATTAATTTAACTTCTGAAGCTTCAATACCATCAATTTGAACTTTTGGAAGTTGAAAACCTTCTCCAAATGGGCGCAAGCTATAGAGTTCATCAAGGAATCCACGAGTGAGTTCTTCTGGCTTAAGTTTGAAGTCAGGTTTGATCCGAGAATTTCTATTCTTAGGCAAAGCTTTGTTAAACTCTTTTTGTAGAATCTCTTCGAACTCCGCAAAGTTTTCCTCTTTGATAGACATCCCAGCAGCACCCTCATGTCCTCCAATTTTTTCAGCAAGGTGAGATGCCTTAGATAAGATAGAGAAGAGGTCAACTCCTTGAGCTGTTCGAGCAGAGCCTTTCAAAACTCCATGATTCATTGTTAGAACAATGGTGGGGCGATTTAAACGTTCTGCAAGTTTACCAGCGACAAGACCAATATAACCATCTCCGAGGTTATCATTTCGATAAACAATCAACGCTTTATCTCCAAAATCAACTTGTTCAGCCTCTAAGAAAGCTTCATTGCTAACTCGTTTGCGTTCCTCATTGGTTTCAACCAAGAAAGCAACTTTTTCACGAACATCTGTTGTGTTAGTAGATAAGAATAGGTCAATACCTAAATCTGCAATCCCGTAAACTCGAGATTGTGCGTTAATCATTGGTGAAAATGAGAACCCTAGATCTTTCTCATTTATAATACTTTCCTTACTTAGTTTTCCACTATGACGCAAGGCTTCAATGATTGCAGTCCAGGCAAAGCGACGTTTGAATAAGCCTTCATTATTGAAGATTTTTAGAGTTTCTTTTAAATAAACTCTATTTTCATACGTTACCGGCATCACGTCACTAATTACAGATACACCAGCCAAGTCAACAAAAGATTGGAAATCTTCATAGTTTTCTGGGAAATAACGTTTAGCAAATTCTAAGAATAATTTGTAAACAACAATTGTTCCAGAAATCCCCTTAAATGGATAATCATCATCTAACCGGTTAGGGTTGACAATGATGTCTGTATCTGGTAAAGTACCATCTTCCTTCGCTTTGTGGTGATCAGTAATGATAACTTCAATACCTTTCATTTTAGCATATTGAACAGCGTCAAATGCAACAATACCATTATCACAAGTAATAATAGTTTGAACTTTAGGATTTTTAGCGATTACTTTATCAATGACCTTTTTACTCAAGCCATATCCATCCTCGAATCGATGAGGGATTTGATAGGTAATTTTTGCTGTCTTACCTAAAAGTTTTGCTGCAAGTCGAAGGCATCGTACTAATGTAGAAGTAGAGAATACGCCATCTGCATCATAGTCACCAACAACACAGATTCTAGTTTCATTCATGATCAGTTCATAAATCCGATCAATAAACTTTTCAGCTCCCTTCATCAGCAAGGCGCTTGGGATTTGTTCCCAAGTCATATTGAATGCATTTTGTTTTTTATGCATTACGGTTCCTTCGAACCATTTTTTAATTTTATTGTTTTTAATCATTTTTTCCTTCTTTCTGTCTTTTAGACTTTTATTCTAATTATAAACCTGCATCTATTCAAATAAAAAAAAGAGGTCGTTAGTTTTAGACCTCCCCCACAATTTGTGGTTTCTTCTAGTTCCAACAACATTGCTTTCCCGCAATTTGTGTCAGAAACGGATTCTCACGCATAGCGTGGGACGTTAAATCACCGGACGGTTTCCTCATTCAACAATCACTCCCCTAGGAGTTCCTGTAAGAGTGGTGTTGAAGACCAGATAAGGGCGAGTTTCAATCCTTCCTCCTGTCCCGTTTTGTGATACGTGTCTAATTTTGACACGCCCTTATTGACGATATTGCTCCCAACAATTACGCTGTTAAAAAGTGAAACTTGCTTTCGCTGTCTTGACCACTAATAACAAATTCAACTTATAAAGGCTAATATCGGACCCGATTCAGGTTACGGATCTAGGTTTATTAGAACCTTACTCTTATATTATAACCTCTTTTTTCTTTTTGTCAAGAGGTAATAACCAGTTTTAGAGATTTTTTATCTCACCTAATTATTATAAACCTTTTTTTAGAAAAAATTAGATACTAATAAGAACCTAAAATAAGAAGAGAAAACTTTTGTGGAGGAAGAAATGAAAAAAATAAAACGTTTAAAACTTAAAAGATTCTTTTATTCAAGTTTAGCATACCTTTCTTTTGTGGGTACATTGTTCTTTACTTTTATTTTTGTGCGGTTAGATAGTCGCTTCCCTGGAGCTGCTCATGATAAAATCTTTCTTATTATAGCTTCATTTAAAATTGTTTTTATCTTATTAATTTTCACATCAATGCTTTTATCCCTCTTCCTGAAAAAAGATACAGAAAGACAAATTACTGAAACAATTTCAGAGTTGAGAGCCAAAGAGAGAGCTAAGAAAAAAGCTAAAAAGAAAGCTAAGAAAAAGGATAAAAAAGAAAAAAGTAGAGTCGAACAAAAAGATTATTACGAACGCTCAAAGGTTAACAAAATCAATCCAAATAGAGCTCTTAAACAAAACAAGAACTTTACAAAATCTAAAAATTATGCTAGAATTAAAGGTAAGAAAAATAAAAAACAAGCTAAAAAGGGAGAGGTTAGATGATTAAAAAAAATTATGACAACTTAAATAAAACTGAAGAAAACAAATCTTTTAATTTAAAACTTAAGCCTGAAAGTTATGAAGCGTATAAACGTTTTCGAGACCTTTTTGAAAAAAGAAAAAAAATAAAAAAACGCTCAATCAGAACAATTTCTTTTTCTGCAATTTTGTTGGCTTTGTCTGGACTTTTGTTTTATTTCGTTAAAGTTAATGGTTTTAGACTTTTCAATCTTTCAAAAGACATTAATATAACCATTATGTTTATTATGGTAATAATTAGTCTTTTTGGTATTACCTTAGCCTTAAAAGAATTTGCTGATCGCCCGAAACTACCATCCGAATTGTCAGTTGAAGAAGAAGAAGGCTTGCAACATTATTTGAAAGTGAATGAAGAAGATTTTACTATTACAAAACTAAGAGTTGACGGTCAAGTTCAATCTTATCGAGAAGTTGATGGCTCTGTTGTTCTAGGATTTTCATGGGATAACGGAATTGATGATGAACTAGACTTTGGAACTATCATCGAAAACTTAGATGATACAGTTGTTGGTCTTCATGCAACTAGACGAGTTGTTTTTCTCGACTATCCAGATATTGGGAGATTTGTTGCATCTGATAAATTACTTGTTTATGAACCTGGATCAGATACTTCAAAATTGAACAAAAAAAATCTAAGAATGGTTGTTAGAAAAGATCGTAAGTATGATGGTTATTCAGTTCAAGTGAATTATTAAAAGCTAGATTTGATTCTAGCTTTTTTGCCATTATTTAATTTTTTCGTTATAATAGTTTTAGATAATAAAAAATGGAGGAATCTATGAAACTACTAAAAAAAATTGTAATACATCTAACGCCTGTATTGGTATTGTTTGGTATTAATTCAACCGGTTTAAATCATGTTCACGCATCCGCAGAAAATGATAATTTAGATGATGAACTAAAACTAAGTGTTGACTCCCAGCCTGCAATAACAGAAGAAGAAATCTCTCCTGAATCAATTAGAGAAGAGAGAGATAAACTTTTAAAGGAGTTAGAAGGTTTAAACTTAAAGGATAAATCCGATGAATTCTCTCAAAAAATCAAAAATTCGTGGTCTTCTTCTGAATTAAAAGAAGTTTTTAGCAAAGCTAAGACAGTTTCAGATGGGAATGATAAAGCAGATCAAGAAGAAGCAGAGAAAAAGAAAAAAGAAGAGGAAGAAGCTGAACAGAAAAAAAGGGAACAAGAAGAACAGGCTAAAAAAAGAAAAGAATCACGTTCTGCCGTTTATTCTGAGCCAGAAAGTTCACCTGCACCTACTGGAACAAGTTCAGCAGCTAGTGCACCGGGTGGAAAAGTCTTCGGTCCTAATCAAGCCCGGGAAGCTTTTGAACAAATCACTGCAGATTTAGGTGTTACCGGTTCAGAAAAAGAGATTTGGGCAGATGTGATAACCAGAGAATCTGGTTGGAATACCTATGCAACTAATCCAAGTTCAGGAGCTTACGGTCTTCCTCAATCTCTTCCAGGAAATAAAATGGCTGCAGCTGGTGGAGATTATTTGACCAATCCCTATACACAATTAACTTGGATGTACAACTATGTAAAATCACGATATGGTTCTTTTGCCGGAATCAATTGGTATTCTCGTGGTTGGTATTAACAAAAAAATAAAAACTACCAGATGGTAGTTTTTTTATTGTTCATTTAATAATTTTTTTAAATCTTCTTTGTCTTGCTTTATCTTAGAATTGTTAACCACTACTTTAACAAACTTTTCTTTTTTTGTTTCAGAGATGGATCCTACTGTTACATCATAAGTTAGATCCCCATAATAGATTTCTTTGATTTTTAAAGGTACTTTAACTACTTCAGAGGTCTCTAAAACTGTTCCAGAAGGGTCTTCGATTATCAATCGACCAGTTTTATCAATAGATGCTGAATCTTTTGAAATAGTCATAGTTACAATCGGGAAGTTATGAGGATCAAAATCCAATTCACCACCTAGATAAAGAGTTAAATCATCAAGTTTGATTATATCATTGTTAGAATTATCTTTTTTTATAAAGTTTTCAGAAGTTGAAAATTGACCTTTGATTTCTGCTGTAATACTTTTGTCATTTGGCTTTATTAGTACCATTTCTTCTTTGTTTAAAACCTCATACTTCGCTTTAGGCATCGTAACGAAAAGTGGAATTGTAAACGAACATAAAATAATAAAAGTTATACCAAGAGTTTTCCAGTTATTTAAAAATGGATCTCTCGTTGTTGCTATTTTCAAAATTAGAGCAACAATAACAATAAACCCTATAAAAATAAAGAGCCGATGGTTGCCATTAAGCATCAAATCTAATCCAAAAAGTTTATACCAAACATTATCCAAAAAATCAAAAATGAACATTGAAAACTCCAATCAATTTATTATTTCCTATAATACCATTTATTTCTAAAAAAGTCAAGAAATTATTTTTTTGAACTAAAATTAAAAAACTACCTTTTGGTAGTTTTTTAGTTCTTTAAGGCTTTCACCATTAATTGCAATAAGAATTCTTGTTCTTTTTCACTTCTAGTTCTTAAAATCGATTTTGCTTTTTTAAAGCTGATCGAGTTGATGAATTCTATCAACTCATCTTCACCGAAGAATGAAAGTGGAACAGAGCTTCTGATTGCATCGTTCACATTGTGAGTTGTTAGAGTTGATAAATTATGAAGAATTGACTCTAGTCCAAACTTGATTTCATTCTTAATTACTGTCTTGTAATCAAGATTCTTATTGAAGAACTTTTCGATTAAAAGTTTAGCCTTTCCTTTTTTGAAGCCGGTCGCAAAATTACAAATAAAGATTTTATTTCCAACAGAATTAGTAGAAAGTGACTTTGTTTCAAAATCATAATAGATTTCCCATTGTTTATGATTATAATTTGCAGTCAAGTAATTAAACAATAAATCTTTTACCATTGTACGAACTTCATACTCATCTGATGGATCAATATAGAAATCTCCAAATAATTCGAGAAAGTTTCTTTGATAATTACCTCGAGCGGAATCAATTGTGCACTTGAATTTGTAATCTGTTTTCAATCGATTTGAAAAATCAAGTCGATTTTTCAATCCAGATGGAACTTCATTACAATTTAGAAGTTTTAATAAACTATCAAAATCAAAGTCAATATTAAAATCTTCTTTCTTTGTTAAAGTAAGCTCAATCTCTTCTTTCATAGTTAAAGAGCTTTGGTTTTCCTTTAACAATAACAGAGAATCGACCATTTCATCCAATCTTGTTACTATTGCAAGCCTGATTTCTTCAATTAAAGCCGACCGTTTTCCTTTAGCTAGATTAAGGTCTTTCATTCAGCTACCTTCTTTCTTTTTTGTTTTAATTATAAAAAAAGAAGTTTAAATAAACCTCTCTTTTTAATTTTGTTTTGTTAAGATTTCTGAAATTAGTTCAGCAAGCTTAATTCGTTCTTTTAAAGAATAATTACTAGAATGCAAACCAGTCCGATTTAGAATACTAACCAATTCGCTCTTTACTGCATCCGCATTGGATAATAATACATGTTGAGAGCCGTCTGTAAGAAATCCAGATTCGGGGTCAATTACGTTTTCTAAATGGAATCGATATAAAGTTTGTAACTGTTCTTTTAATTTGTTTTTAAAATCATCTAGAAATTCTGAGTAGCTCATAAAAGTTTCAGAATCGCTTGTTGTTTCATAAGCAATTTCTGCAGTTTTCAGGTTTTGGCAATCTTCTTTTCTTGGTAAAAATGTTAATTCAAAAGTCTCTCTATCATAATAGAAAACCAATTTTACCTTGTTATCTTTTACTGATTCTGATGAGTTTAACAAAATAAAATTCATTTCATTTAAAAAGTTTTGAATTCCTTCTAAATCTTTGTTTTTGATTAGAATAAATAATTTATTTTGAAAAGCCTCACATAATGGATTAATTTTTTCTTTATTTTTAAATTCTAAAGGAAAGAATTGAACCATTGACCGGACTTTAGATTTTACATTATTACTCAATTTCAAACTGTCAGTAATTCCATTTCCAATTTCTTTTTCTATTCTTTTTTTAGTGCTATTAAATAAATAACGGAATGAACCAACGCATCCATTCGATAGTATCGTATACTCAGGAGTTGGTTCTGATCTAAAAAATCTTTCATCTAGTCCTAAATTAGGATCAAAAAGATCCATAAATCTTTTGTTTATAAAATCAAAAGACGTAACTTTTCTCAAAAGAAAAAGATTTTGATAGAAATCCATTAAATTATTTGAATTCATCATTCTTTTTTGCGAATCTAAAATTGTGCTATGTGCGAAACTTCCAATTAAATGAATCGATGAGTCTCCTCTCTCTAAAAGTTTAATTGTTTTATTTAGATTCTCATCTTCAAAAGATGATTTGATTTTTTCTAGAGCTTCTGAATGAATACTCTGTTTTGAATCACTTTTTAACAATTTAAAAACCTTCTTTCTAACCGGAATCCGGTTTTATTTTAATTATAAAAAGGCTGACAATAGTCGCCTTTTTATTTTTTGATAATTAAACTTCCAATTATATTGAGAATCCTTTCTTTATCAGATAAAGGACGCCCATCTAGAATTTTAAGAAGAGATCTTAGATCTTTAGATTTTAGACTTCCTACGATAGAATCATCTGGAACCAATGCAAGAGGAACTTTCCTCTTTTCATAGTCTTTAAATGAATACTTATCCATTTTATAGATTCGCACATAATTTTCCTTCATCTGAAACTTCAACTTTTCAAGAAAAGCTTCCTTGAAGGTTTTTCCAGAATTCATCAGTGAAAGAATCTGAGAGAATATGCCATTTTTACAACCAATTGTAATAGAAGCAACCAACAAACAATCTCCGGTTTCGGGTTTTGTTGTCAATTTTTCGCTGTTGAAATCAAAATAAACTTTAACAGTTCTTTGATTAACAGGGCGCAATAATTCTATTACTATCCTTTCTATAGATAAACGCTCTTTTTCACTATTAAATGAAACTCTTTTCTCTACCCCTAATGTTTGAGTAGCAAAATCTCGAAGTTTTTCTAATTCTCGTTCAACCAACTCTGGATCAGTAAACATCTTCAGTCGATAAAAAGTTTGCTTTATCTTTTTAAACTGAATAACTATTTCTTTATCTTTTGAAAATTCTTCGTAATCCAACAAAAACGTTGGGGGAGTTTTTATTCGTAGATTTTTTAAATCAGATAATTGAATATTAGGTTTTATAGTCTGAGATTCCAAAGCCCATTTTTCAAAATCTGGAGCCTCAACATCTAAAAAACTAAGATCCTTAACTGAAACTGTTTCAGATAATTTTCTTAACTGTTCGAGTTTGTAATTCACTACAATTTGCTGGTTTAATTTTTTCAATTAAATTGCCTTCTTTCTTTAATTTTCAGGAATAACCTTTTTAGCAATATAAAACAAGGTTGGAGAAGAAGTTTCATTTAAACTTCCTTCCTCGATTAGCTCTTCAAGAGAAGCTTTTAAATAATCTGTTTTTCTACTTGAATCCATCATGTATAAGAACTTAGATAAGTAAATTCCTGAATAAATTGGGTTTGTTTCTTCATTTAAATCAGTATTAACATCAGAGGAAAAACCTAATACATCTTCGGAGATTAGTGATTCGAGTGTCCAAAGTAGTACTTCTCGAACTTCTAGAACTTTTTCCTGTTTAAGTTTTTTATTATTGTATGGATCAATAATTAGATTTTTAAGATGTTCAATCAATGAATCAATTTTATTTTGTGCAAGATTAATACTGTTTCCTACAAACTCATCATTCTCATTGTAGCTATGTTTGTAACTTGTTGTTTTAAACTTTTCTGTATTTATTTCAGAACGTAGGATAAGTTTTGGCTCTACCCAATCATCAAAAAATAAGATTTTAAAAATACTTTTAAGTTCCTTATAAGAAAGAGGTTCGTTGTAAGTTCCCCCAACTATAACCCCATTCCCTAACAGATAAGTTAAAGCTTTTTCTTGAAAATCAATAATAACATTATGCTTTATTTCTATTGGAGAATAATATGCTCTATTGGAAATAATGACGTCATCTATCGAAAATGGCATTGCGATTTTAACGGATGTTGAATCGAAGTTTTCTAATTCTATTCTATTAATTGTAAACTTCGAACCATCATTTAATTGCAAAGCCGTTGATGCATAGTAATGTCTGTCAGTAGAAGAATCTCTATTAATTTCAAAAATTAATTGAAGATCACCTGAATTTTTAGGGTTGAAGATAATTTTTCCGTTTTTAGAAAAAACTGAGCTCAAATTGTCATGCGCCTCTTGATTTTTGATATAATCAGAGTAATTTTTTAAAAGTTTTTTTAATGTAATAACCATAAAGTTACCTTCTTTCTATCCGCAATAACGGTTTTGTTTTAATTATAAAAAACTGGTAACGACTTTAAATCTTTACCAGTTTTATTATTTATTTCCAAAGATAAAGTGATCTCGAACTGTCCAAGATCATTTCTTTAACTAGTTCAGCAATGATTTGTTTATCTTCCTCGCTTCTGTCCATTAAAAGTGATTGAATGGATGTGATTTCCCATCGTCTCAAGTTTGCCTTTACCGATTCTTTATCTACTAAAGACAGTGGAACTTTCCTCTTTCTATAGTCTTTGAAAGTAAAGCTTTCAAGTTGGGATAGATTTAAATAAGTTTGTTTCAAATCAAACCTAATAATTTCTACCATGGCTTCTTTAAAGCTTTTTCCTTCAATCATTTTTTGGGTTAGTTTCCCATAATGACCATTTCGGTATCCGATCGAAATGGTGCTAATTTCGATGCAGTCTCCGTTATCTGGAACAGATGTTAGAGAATTTTTTTCGAAATCAAAATAAACTTTGATTGTTTGATGTGGATGCCTAGACAACATAGCTTTAGCAATACGATTCACTACTACAGCTTCCGTAATTCCAAAAAATCTATTTTTATCTCCCCCTAAAACTTCAATAGCAAAATCTCGAACTTCTTTAATTGTTGAAGGAGTTTTTCCTATTTGCTGATTGATGATGCTGTTAGTCAACTTTTTAATCGAACGAAAACGTTTAACTTTATCCAAATCAGATGCGAAAACAGATCTATCCAACATAAAGTCCGGTAATGAAACAATACCTAGAGTTTGCAAATCTTTTTTATCTAGTTTAGGTTTTGACTTCATAGCTGAATTGGCAATCACTTCTGAATCCGGGTTCTCTTGTACAATTAAAGTCAAATCAGACTCTGAAATTGTTTCAGATAGGGAGCGAATAGCTTCCAACTTTGATGAAATCAAATTAGATTTAGTAGGATTTAACATTATAAACCTTCTTTCTTTTATAGTTTTGTTAATTATAAAAAATCACGATTTGAAATAATCGTGATTTGTAAACTTTATTCTTCTACCAGTCCGGCAATAGCCAACAAAGCTGGGGTGTGATCTCCTAGAGATCCAGATTCGATAAGTTTATCAATTTCTAAATCTTTAGAAATTAAAGAAACAAAATCATCAACTAAACTGTTGATCCAATTGTAATTCTTTGAATCAACATCAGTTTGATCGAAAGCTTTTGGAACAAAAGTACTCAAACCTGCGATATCTTCAGCAATCAAACCTTCTAAAAGCCAAAAGAAAACTTTTGCTTCTGATTCTTTTGATCTTAAAACTCCGACTCGAGAGATACCATCATAGTTTGCTAAGCTTTTTTTAAGGAGCATTTGTTCAATTCTGATTTCAACATTCAAGGCATTAGAATACTCGTCTGAAGCTTCTGTTTTATAAGAATTGTCAGATACTTTGAAGTTTTTAGTATCAATTAAAGTTCTGAAGATGAGTTTTGGTTCTACCCAAGACTGATAACCTAAAGCTTTTAAAAGACTCTTCTGTTCATTCAAAGAAGTTAAAAATCCGTCTTTTTCAGATTCAGAAATTAATTTATTTTCAACTACAGAAATTAGAGCTTCGATTTCAAAAGTTTTGATAGCCGAATAAAGATAATCCAAAGATAAAGAGTTAGTTTGTTTTCTGAAATTGATAACTAAATCTTTACTTTCAACAACAAAGAAATTATCAAAGTTTTCTAATCGTTCTTTCTTCAGGCTAATTTGTTCCTTTCTTACTGGCAACTTGATGTTGTGTCCATCAGTTAATGAAGTTGTTAGAATTAATTCAGATCTCAAATCATCTTTTTCAATTTCAAAAATAAGTTTGAAGTTTGAATCAGTATTCTTTTTGAATAAGTTTGAATAAATCAAACCAATAACTTTTTTGGTAAAAGATCCAGATATAAAGTATTGGTAGTAAGTTTTAATTAAAGTTTCTAGCATAATAGAATTCCTTCTTTCTTTGCCTGTTCCAGGCTTTTTGTTTTAGTTATATAAAAAGAGATGAATCTTTCCATTCATCTCTTTTAAATTATTGACGAGGTTGAGTTCTTTGAATTGCTGCTTGAGCTGCCATCATTCTGGCTGTTTCATTCGAGCGTCTTTCTTCTTCCATTTTAAGTCTAGCAATAACATCAACACCATAAATCTCCAAATTATCAAGCCAAAGTTGCAAACTATTTACAATAGAAATTACAACAACTAACTCAAACCCAAATGGTGTTTTCCAGTAAGCCGACAATACTGAATTAATTAGAAGGAAGATGAATAAAACCCACTTGAATAATTTAAGTCGAGAACCGGCTTCTATAGTTTTTCCAGAAGCGAAACTTCTAACTACAAATAATAAAATGAAAGGAATTGATAAGACAACAAATCCACTATTATAAAATAAGATTCCAGTTAAAGTTCCGACTAAACCGATAAGGTATGCAATTCGAAGAGAACTCTCCGGTTTTTTGTCTAGGTTATGACCAAGCAATGTGAGAAGAACTTTGGTGATCTCTTGTAATTGGAGATACACACGGTCAAGTTTTGGTCGGATGTAAGATTTCGTATCACTGGCATAGTCAAGTGGATTGAAATAACTTGAAAAAACAAGATAAAAAGCTGCAAATAATAGATTCGGAACTAAGTACCACCATACACCAGAAAAACCTCTCAAAATAGAATTGATAAGTATCAAAAAGAAACTTAACATAATAACAAGGTATTGACCTCGGAAAATAATCATTGTGCGAGTCTTTTTAAATGACGGTGGAGCTTGTAAGATTTCTTTTTCTTTATTGAACTGTTCTTGTTGTTTCTTATACTCTTGTAGAGTTTGTGAATTTCCGTGAGCATTGTTGTTGTGCTCATTGATAACTCTACGTCTATTAGCTAGGTATGATTGGTGGTTAAATTGTCTACCTCCATTCATACCATTTTGATAGTTGTTCAATTATTTTTCCCCCTTTTTGGTTTCTTTTATATAGTCAGAATACTTAGTATACTTTGGAAATCTTAAGAATAACAATTGTAAAAAATCTAGACACTTCAGCAAATTAGGATCTTCCATAACACTGAAATCAAATTCTTTTATTGCATCTAGTTCTTTTTTAGTTACTTCAACTTCAATACTTAAATCATTAATCAAATCAATAGCTTGAGATTCAAAACGCTTTCTTCTAAAAAAACGTTTTAAATAAAGGTTGAAGTATCCGTTATTCAATAATGCATCTGGAGAGTTTAAAACTATAGAAGTTTCATCTAATAGTTTTTCTTTTTCTTTTAATAAATCTATTAATTTTGAACGTTCAGATTTTCTATCATAGACACCATCCCAGGATGGAATTCTTACCTTGTTGGAGAATAAAGACCAGAAAATAAATGGCTCATTATTCTCGGATCCAATACCTACAGTTAAATCCCTACCCGAACTATCTAAACTTGCATTGATCAAGTAAAATTGACCTTCACTTTTTCTATACAATTCTCCAGAGACATGATTGATGATTTTATCAAGTAACGGTTTTGTCTTTACAAAAGGATTTAGGATGAGCCATCTGCCTTTCTCTCCGGTTATTGCTGCAATTGGGTCTGATGTGAAAGAAAGATGATTTAAAAAATTAGAAACTTCTAATTCAAGTTTTCCTGAAAGTGATTCAAGTTCTGGTTTTAAATCTTTCAAACTTTCATTCATTTTAATCTCCCCTTTTTACAATTTTATTTTCTAAAATCTTCACTTCTGAATTAACATTAGATCTAATTTCGTAAACTGGTGCACCATCAGAGGTTCCGAATTCTCTAGATGTTATGAGTAACTCACCATCCTCTATAGTTACACGTCCAATCATCATCTGTTCAGGATTTTTTTCAAAAGATTTAAGAATTCTTCTAATTGCTGGCTGTGTCAGATAAAGATTAGGAAATCTACTTAGCTCCTCATCATTAACCTTAATTAATTGACCATAGCGAAGTTCGACTTTATACTCTTTCCCATTTACCTCCCAGCCATTCTCTGTTTTTGAATAAGAATCGATTTTCTTTTCTTTTCCAGTATCAGAAAGCCAAATTAAAAGTTGCATCAAGGCAATTGGTTCATCTGCTTTGGGTTCAGATTTTTGAGTATCAATAGTAACCTTTTCTAAAATCTGACCATTTGGAGTAGAACGATCAACCATCAAGAAGTTTAAACCGTCTTTGTTTTGAAACTGATAAATCGATAAGAAACTATTTTTAAAAGGAATTTTTTTCACTAGATTCCAATTTGCAACTTCTTCTTTTGAAGCCTTTAATTCATTTTGAACAATCTGATCTCTAAAGTTTCTTTCTGAAAGTTCTTCTTGTTTAACTAAGTTTACCAAGCCAAAACCTAAAGAGAATACTGCTATGAGTGTATAAATTGCCACTCTTATTTTTTTTGATTTAAAATCTCGAATTCTTTTTATTTCTCTAACTTTTTTTGGGTCAAACCGGTCTCTCAATTCTACCAGATGTTTTCTTAATGTATCAATTATTTTCATTTGAATCACCAGACTCTTCTTTCTTCTCTTTTTCAGTTAAAGTTTTCTTAGTAACAATTGAAGACAAATCTTGTTCAGCTTGCCAATAAACACTGCTACCAAATCGTTTTTGTGATTCTTTTGCAATATTCTTCAAAAAATTACCAGGAGCCCTATTATCCTTTAACACTCCAAGAATTGAACCTGCTTCTTTGGCTATTACAGGATCTTTCGCTTCGTTCTTTATCTTCTCAAGTGCTTGAACTTGACTAGTTGTCATTGTGTAAGTTGTACCATCAGAATCCAACTCTATGTTGTCAGTAATAATAACACCTAAAGCAACATCATGATAAAATCTAGCTAGACTATTCAAGTCTGCAAGATACTTACTTGATTGATTTTCTTTACTTAATTTATTCAAACCTTCTAAAACTGTTTCATAAGCTTTGAAAGCTTGATACGCATCTACTGAACCAGTTTCAGAATTGAAGATTTCAAACTTCTCAGCTTCAGCTCCAGTTTCTATTAAAATTGAAAGTTCAGAAGATGAATACTTCTGATAATTTTTCAAATCTTCCCAATTAGGCAGAGATAAAATCTGAGCACCCGAAATAGAGAATGGTTTTAAGTGTTGATCTTTCAAATCTCTAACAAATCCAGAAACCCAGGCTGAGTTATTAGCCGCTGCAATACTAGAGCGTGATGCTTTTCTGTTATACTCAATTTCACCACTCATTACTGAACCGGTTGAATTGTAATAGAATGTTGCATTTTGAATTGAAGTGTAAATAAGATCCATTGCAAGGTATTGGTTCTGTTTGTCTAATTTCTCAATACGTGAACCTAAATCATTGTAAATCTCTTTAGGTTTTGTGTTTTGTTTGACTAATTTTGTTGCTATTTCAATCAAACTTTTTTGTTGGTCAGATGTTAGAACTGTAATATTCTTGTCTGATGGACCTTTTTGAAAATTGTAATAATAAAGTCCTGATCCAACCCCAACAACTCCTGCAATTCCAAGAATCAAGAACCATTTTTTAAACTTATTTTCTTGTTTAATAACCTTTCCTGGCATCTATAAACCCTCCATTTTAAAATCTTTACTTATACTATTTTACCTTATTTTGGGATAAAAATAAAGTTTTTAAAAAAGAACGATGAAAATCGTTCTTTGTTTTATTCATTAAAAAGTTTTCAGAATACTGTCAACCTTCCCAGTTGTATCATTTTCCAAATCCAAAGCTTTAACTGATGAAGTAACCATTGGATTAAAATTATCAACAGGATTAGCATCAACAATAAAAGTGTTCTCTGTCCCAGAATCTAGAATGTTAACTTTATCGAAGTTCAAACCTAGATTAAGATATACACCTTCCAAAAATGGTAGCAACAAGTTTGTGTTTATCCACAAACCCTTAATAATTGCAGTTCCATTTCTTGAATCTTGACGAACCGTGTATTCAAGAATCCCGGCAAAATCTTCTCCATCTGCAATCAGATAATGATTCGCTTTGTAATCTGGTTTTGTATCAAACAAAAGAGCTGTTTTTCTCAAAATCTCTTTTTCTTTTTCAGAATTCCCAACCGGTAAAATCTGAAGATTTGGATACCGTGGAGGAATCACCATTGCTTCAATTGTCATTAATCACCTCTTTTTTACTTAAAAAAGTTTTTAGAATAGTCGCTAGTCAAGTAATAATCAGCTCTTGTTTTAGAAAGAAGGTTTGGTCTAACCACTCCTAAAATTGAATCTGCTTTTACAAATCCAAAAGAACGACTATCAACAGAATTAGATCTATGATCTCCAAGAACGAAGTAACACCCTTCTGGAACTACAGAAGTGTTCTTGCTGAAGGAGTTCCAGCCGGTTACAGTTGTAGATAGAGTTTGTAAATCCCAATCTTTCCCAACAGGATATTGACTTCCTAACGTAGATTCTTCTTTTGCATCGATTCTAGAACTATCCAAGTTCAGAAATCCCTGATTTACAGCTTTCCCATTGACTAGTAATTCACCGTCTTTAAGTTCTACTGTATCACCAGGGATTCCAATAACCCTTTTAACATAAACATCATGCCCGGGTTGAGCATCCGGGTTATTTTCCTTTGAATAAAAGTTAATAACCTCACCCCTTTGAGGGTTTTTATCTGTTCTGTTCAAGATTAGAGTTTGATTATTTTGTAAACTTGGCAACATTGATTCGCCTGAAACCAAACTAAAATCCATTATATAGGTTCTAAAGCCGAGAACGCAAACAAAAATAATAATCGGTGGAATTATGTATTCTTTTACAAATCTACTGAATCTATTATTTTTTTCTTCTTTCATTTATACTACCTTGAAATTAGTCAGCTTTTTTATTGAATCGTTTAGTTACAATATTACTTTGTTTTCCAAAGCGTTTAGCTTTTCTAACTCGTTTGCTTTTATAACTGCCATTTTTCTTTTTCAAAACAAATGCTGCTGAACCTACTAAAGTTGCTACAGCAGTGACACCTGCAACTGTACCTACGATTAATTTTTTATTTTTTGATTTCAATTTGAAAACTCCTTTTTTCTTTTTCTTTTATTGTATCACTTTTTTAAACTTTGGTCAAACTTTAATTTACAGTTTGTTAAAATTCTGGTTGGAAGATTGAAAACGTATCAATTAGATAAGAGGTCTTTGTTTTAAAACTTTGTAATTGCTGAAAGTCGTAGTATAGATTTTCATTTACCAAGTATAAATTACCATAACTTCGAGTTGTAGGATCTCTTGGTCTACAATGCACAGTATTTTCTATTCTTTTTAAAATCATGCTGGCAATAAACTGATTTACGTTTTTTCCTCTACCTGTATTAAAGGAAATTGAAATCTTATCTCCATAAATCAAGCAATCTAAAAAGTCAATTGGTTTGGTTCCTGCTTTCGGACAAAGAAGATCGAACATCTCCACATTATTAAAAGATGAATCTAAATAATCTCGAATCATAGAGGAATCCTTAAAGGTATGAGAATAAAAACCACCAACAAAATTATCATAGTACTTCACTTTAAAGAATTGAAGTAATTCTTGATTCTTCTCTGTGTTCTGTGATGGATCATTCTCCATCATTTGTTCGAAATCAGATAAAATCTCTTTTGGACCAATACCATCTATATAACGATCGTTTATTAACGAAATTAAAGTTTTAATAGTGGCATCATCTCCATAAGTTCTTTTAACAACCTCGATACCTTTATACAAAACATCCTTATTCAATTCCAGGAATGGATTATTCTTAAATCGTACATTAGAGATGAAATCGTTGTAAAACTCATCTTGTGCCCAGCCTGTCATTCCCCACAAAGGATTATAACTGTCACCTTTTGAAAACTCAATCAGTTTTACTCTAGGTTCATCCTGAGTTAAATCCAAATCTTGTAATTCGTTTGTTATTCTAACATAAAAACTTTCGGAATAGAATGAATCTGACAACAATGCTGCAACTCTAGAAGCAATTTTAAATAACGCTCCTGTACTAATTGAAGAAAGCTCACTTTCTGAGTTCAAGTAAGGTAAGTTTTTGTTTAAAAACTTTCTAAACTTGGTTGTAACTTTCAAAGAATTTTTTAAGACTTTTAAAAACTCTTCTTCATTCCAAGTCAACTCTTTCTTACTTTCTTTTTCTTTAATCTTAGTTTCTAGGGACAATATCCTTTCATCAAAAAATTCCTCTCGATTGTTTAAGAATTTTAAGTAAGCAGTCCTTTTTAAACTATCTGATTCTACTCCTAATTTATAAGTTTCTTTGGCAAGAGTTCCAAATGGGTCCAAAACGATCTGAGCTGTTTGTAACTGAAAACAATTGTCTCTTTTAACAAAATCACGATCAAATTCCGATTTATAGGAAGGTAATATTGCTAACCTTCTAGTTTTATTGTACTTTTTCACCTTTTACCTCACTGGTTTCATTGTTTACTTTTTCACAAATCTCTAAAGTTCCATCTACTAAAAATTCAAAATCTTGAATAATTAAAGCTGAGAGATACAACAACCCAAACTCTTCAATCATAAAAGATCTGTCTTCACTATCCTCTTTGACTTCATCATAAAGTCTAAAAGATGTGGTAAGGATACCCAAAACCCTTGTTGTTTTAAAGAAGTTTTCAATATCAAGATTTTTTTCAGAACAATACTCTTCAACCCCTATAGAATAATTCTCGTTATCCTCAATGAATAAAATTAATTCAATAGAGTTTTTAAATTCTAAGCGCAACTTGTGTATTAATGCACTATCAACTTCTTTAAAAACTTCAGTCCAAGTTTTCGCATCTTTGAAAGTTTCAGGAAGGGATTGATACTTGAACCTGTCATCTAGTTTTGAGATGTAATCAATAATTTGCATCATTTTACCTAAGTCGCCATTGATAATCTCAGAATCCTTATAGAGTCCTAAAATTAGAAAGTTTTGCAAGATAGCATACTTTGTCTGATTATCAAAGTTAGAAAGTGATTTAATGAAATTATTTTGAGTTAGTTCTTTAAAGTCTTCTGAAACAATTTTAGAATGTGCTTTAAAAACTTCTTTTAAACTGTAATCCCCCATTGACCACTTACTTATAAAATCTAATTGTTCATTTTTTGTTTTCATTTGATTCTCCTTTTTCTATTCATAACATTATTATAACATAAAAACGACAATAAAAAAAAAGACCCTCCTCGAGGAATACTTTTTTTAATCCCGAAGGATTTAAAAAGTATTGGGTCTTTTTATTTTTTCAGTTTTGTTTTTTAGGTGCGTGTTGGTGTGTGTACAGGTGTCGGGATCCCAGGCGCCAAAAGGCAATCCCGGGTCCGACAACGTGGTGTGATGCAAACTGAAAAAATAATAATAAAATTGTTTTTCTAGTTCACCACACTAGACACACACGCACCTGTCACTCATAAAGAGTGACGTTTTTTTGTTCGATTAAGGGCTCGAACAAACCCATAATTAAATTATTTTTGAGATTTAGAGCTAAGGAGCTCAATATCTCAATTTTTATTTTTTAACGAGATACGTCGTCTCGTTGTTCGTTGTTAATTAAAATCGTCACCTTAATTAACATTGGATAAATCGTCACGTTCACGATTCATCCGATTTAGAGAAAAAATTCACGTTAAACTTTTTACTCTGGAAAAATCGTTAGCTTTACGATTTTTTGACTTATTTTTTTAGCTTTAAAAAATAAGTTGATAAATTAATTTTTGATAAAATTAAAAATTGTAAAATTGTAAAATTATACAACTAAGAATTCAAATTAGAATTCTTTTTTCATTGAAGCTACTGCAAGTGCAATAGCAACAATTGTCAATACTGCAGCAAGTGCAGTGAAGTTTGACTCTTCTGTACCTGTTAGAGGTAGGCGACGAAGAGTGTGATTACGAGTTGCACCTGGTGCAACTGGAACTACAGGTTCTTCAGCAACTGGTGTTGTTGGAACTTCTGGAGTTGTAGTTGTAGGTACTTCCGGAGTTTTTGGTTCTGGAAGTTTTGGCTCCTCTACTTTTGGAGCTGGTGTTGGGTTAACCGGAGTTTTTGGCTCTGGTTGTTTAGGCTCCTCTTTGGCTGGTGTTGCTGGAATTGTCAATTCTGGTTTTTCAACAACTGGTGCTGGAATGATTGGCAATTCAAGTTCTGGTTTTTCTACAACTGGTGTAGGAATAACCGGTGGCAACTCAAGCTCTGGTTTTTCCAACACTGGAGCTGGAATTTTTGGAGCTGGAGCTGGTGTTGGTTCTTCTTTTTCAACAACAAGTTCAGCAACTGGTGTGTCTGTTGTTACAGCTGGAATGATAGGTTCCGCTGAATCAACAGGCACTTCTGGTTTTTTAGGTTCTGTAACCAATTCAGCTACAGGAGTTGCTGTTGTTTCTGCAGGAATGATAGGTTCTGCAGAATCAACTTTAGGAGCCTCAGTTGGCTCTGTAACTAGTTCAGAAACTGGTGTTTGGACCAGTTCTCCATTTTCATTCTTAGTAGTTACTAAGAATTCTGGTTCACTGTCAACCACTACATCTGTAGTGATTAGTTCAGCAACAGGAGTTGCTGTTTCGTTTGCCCAACCAGGGACAAAAACGAGTGACATAAACAATACAACAGCTAATACAATAGCTTTTTTCATGATGGTTCCTTCTTTCTCGCTGATTTTTATCAGCTATTTTTTTGTTTTAATTATATAGAACAAAAAATAAAAAAGATATTAATAATTTTAAATTAATATCTTTTTGTAATTTTAAAAGTTTATTAAGTTCCTGGTGGGTAAATGAATTGAACAAACCCTTCGGAAGTTGCATGAGGATTAAACCAGCCACGATGGTACCCAATCCACTGACCATTATAGTTTGCTTCTTTTACTTTAACCATTCCATTGTTTACTGCGGTAACTACAGCAACGTGACCATAGCCACCATTGTTCCATGATGCGATAGCTCCAACCATAGGTTCAGAACCTACTCTGTATCCTGCAGCTCTTGCACTGGCAGCCCAATCGCCACCATTACCCCAATAATCTCCAGCCCAAGGAGCTAAAGCTTTTGCTCCCCATGTGCATTGACCAACTGGGTAACTGTGAACAGCTCCATAATTTGGTTCAAAATCAGTTTCCCCGTTTACCCCTGCTCCTGCTGGTGCAGATTCAGAATAGTTTGTTGAAGCTGCAGAACTTGAATTGTTAGAACTTCTAGATGAATTGTTTGACGCTCTAGATGCACGAGCAGCTCTTTCCTCCTCTTCTTTTTTCTTTTGAGCTTCTTCTTCGGCTTTTTTATCTTCTTCTGCCTTTTTATCTTTTTCTGCTTGTTCTAAAAGCTGTGCGTTATCGACGTTTAGTAAGGCTTTTTCACTGAAAAGTTCACTTGTGTCCTTTTCTTTTTTATCCGCTAGAACAACTGCAGAAACCCCTTTATCAACTCCAGATTCGGATTTGTAATGGCTATTACTAACCAAGAGGTCTTGATTATTCTCATCAAAACTATCTTCTTTTGCTCCAGAATAGTAAACAGTTTTTGTTTCAATGTTTTGAGTTGTTGCTTGGTCTACTTGACTTGTGTAGATGTTACTATCATCTTCCGCATGTGCAGTAGTTAGTACGTTGCTTCCAATAGTAAAGCCAGCCGCAAGAATCGCTGGAGCAATAAGTGCTTTTTTCAAATTACTCTTCTTTGTCATTCAATTTCCACCTTGTATTATTTTTTTCCTATTCATATCATAAATCAAAAATTAAAACAGTTTTTATTACAGCAATATTACAGACTCGAATTATTTATATTGGTGATATAATTAAGGAAAAACGACAAAGTCGTTGGAAAGAAGGAAATTATGAAAAATTATTTTAATAAATTAATTCACAGAGAGAGACCAGTTACGTTGATTGGTTTAAATAGTAAATTAATTTTTAGAGGTTTACTCTTTTATTTTAATGGTATTGTTAATTCACTAGTTGTTGTTCAATTTTTACTGTCATTTATGACGCTTGATTTTGATTTTTACTTTAAAACGATTCCAACTGTAAAAGGAATATCCTATCTGTTTTTGGTAGCCATTTTAGTTGAGATTTTAATCAAAGTTTCGATAAAAACTGAAAAATTGGCAAGTGATGAAAACCCAAGTAATATAACAAGGGATACAGTAGAAATTCTAAAAGAAGTTTTTGTAATCAGAAAGGTTAAGTTGATTGCTTTTTTAATGGGAATCATTATGCTACCTATTAATTTACAATTTCTTTTCTCATCAAAAAGTTTTAATCTTTCAGATAAGTATGAAATGGTTAGAGATGTTTTTTATCATGCCAATGTGGAAGAATCTACCATTTATTATTACTTATTTTTCTTCATTATGATCGCTTCATGGATTTATCTTTCAACATCTAAGAGTATCTATGAGGATGAAATGATTAATCATGAAGATTTGGAACTAGCCCCTGAAATAATTGAAGGATTGCATAAGGCTGTAACTGCTCAAGATTGGGAGAATAAGGTTCTAAAACTTTTATTTAAACCTGATTATCACAATTTGATTCGAGTTTATAAAATTGAAGAGCGATATGAAGAACACGAAGGTCAAGGAGACGGAATGACGGTTGTTTATTCTGTTTATGCAGAAACAATTTCTGGAATTCCAATCAGACCAACAACCATTACTATTAGATTTCCAGATGAGTCTTATGAAGACTAATTGAAATCTTAGTAATTTTGAAGTAGTTTTAAAACATAATAAAAAGATCTGTCTGTTACCGGGATAGATCTTTTTTATAATTAAAATAAATCCCAGAAAGATTTCTGGAAGAAAGAAGGAAAAAAGATGATTAATAATAATATTGAAGAAAGTAAACGTTCTAAATTGATAGAACGAATCAGATGGATTGGGAATGAAGGTTTTGAAGAAACCTTTGAATCTGTTATTGTAAAGGATTTTAAAGATTTTAAACCTATACAAGTTGATTTTTCTGGAAAAGAGAGCACTTTTAATTATGGAGCTTCTCAAAAGATGTTTGAAGATACTGTTAAAAATTCAGATAATTTTGTAGATTTAATTCAAAAACTTATTTTATCTCCTATGGAATGTGGAGTTTTTTCTCACAAACTAATGGTTAATTTATTCATAGATAAAGATAATTTCGAGATCTCTTTGAATAATGAGCCTTATATGAAAGGAATTGATGAAGAATTCCAATTTGAATCAAAATTAAAAATTGGAGAGGTAGAGATAACTTCTTACCCTTTCCGAGAACTTTTGAGAGGCAGTACAAAAGATTTAGTTGAACTTAAAAAACTTTTAATGTCAGAATTAAAAGATAGTATTCAAAATAGATTTTCTGACCTTCTTGAATTTCAACTTTTGGAGTTTCAAGATAATGAATCTTTAAATTCATTTGTTCAAGAAAATAGATGGCAACATCAAACCAGAGAAACAAATTGGGAGCTTTATAATCACTTTGATTTAGCTAATTTAAAACAAAAGAAAGAAATGAGTTTGTTTTTTTATAACGACAATCTCATTAAAACCAGTGAATCCTTCCAAAAAATTGCAAAATCTTTATCAGAAGGGCTGAGCAAAGAAGAACGTATTCACCTCCTTAAATTGTTAAAGGAAACAATTTGTTAATAAAAGAGACCTCAGTTTTCTTGAGGTCTTTATTTTATAACTAAAATAAAGCCGAATAATAACGGTAGAAAGAAGGTTTATTTTGATTAAAACTGAAACTCAAAAAAGTCCAAGTTCCATCCTGGAACAATTAAGAGTTACATCTGAAACTCTTTCAGATGAGCAAGTGCTGAAACTGTTTGAGGGGACGGCAACGGACTTCTATAATTTGAATCTACGGAAACAATTCAAAACCTTTGAATTAAAAGATTTAAACAGTGATTCTGCTATCAATTTATTATCTAAGATTAGTAAAGAGTTTGAGGTAGAAGAATTTGATTCACAATTTCTAGAAGAGCTTTTGGAAAAATCTTTTGAATTGAATCTCCCTAATTGGGCGAAATCACAGGAAGATTTTAAAAAGTCTAAAAAAATTACTTTGTTAAAAAAATTAAAAACTGCGATGAATAAAACTTATCCAGACAGAAAAGAAATTGTTTCATTGTTTATCACTTTATTTGATTTAAACGAGTCAGATACTCCTGTAGTTGAATTGACTAAAATTCTAGATTTTAAAGGAAATCATTATCTTAGCGTAGCTGATTTCTTAGAAATACGACATCACAAAGGTGAACAATTTATTCATTTTTTGGATCAACTAACAAAGAGTATAGATTTACTTTCTAAGCCTATTAAAGTTTATTATTCTCTATCTACAGGTGAATTAAGTTTGGAGAGTTTGGATAGCAATTCTTTTATTGTTTCAGAATTGAAATTAGAATTTAATAACGGTACAACCAACCAATTGATGTCTGAACTTAGGAAAGAAAAATCAAATCCGGTTGAGGTTATTAAGAAAATAATTTCTAGTGGTTTAAAAAAGAAATACTTGCATCTTTCTAAGAATAGTGCAAGTTTTGATGGCTTTAGAAAAGGTCGAGTTCCGTTTGCATTGGTTTCAAATGAAGAAATAAAAAGTAATATTCAATATAAGAATTCTAATGAGTTGAGAGATTTGCGAGATTTGGTTCCAAAATCAGATTTACCAAGATTAGATTCGATCATTGATGAGATACTTGGACGTTAAAATAAAAATGAGAGTTAAAGTTAGACTCTCATTTTTATTTTGAAAAAGTTTATCAAAGAGGTTAACATGATTAAAGATTTTAATAACAATCGTTATTCTAAGGCATCTATTCAATTTATTGAAATAATTAACGAACTCAATCAAAAAGAATTGTTTGAGATACAATCTATTATAGACAACTATATAGCTGATGAGTCCCCACCATTTGTAAAAAATGAGATTTCCGGTTTTGGTATCCTTGCTATTGATATGGCTTTTAGAAAAACTAGATTCAATAAAAAAGAAATTGGTGATTCACCCAAAGAAATTCTAAGCAATATTATTAAAACAATTACAAAAGCATCAATCGGTTTTTTGATAAAATTAAACAAAGAGGGAACTATAGAAAATTCTAGGTTGATTTTGACTAGAATGAATTCTTGTCGTTTTGAAGATTATATTGTCTTTAATTACAGTCAGAGTTCTACAATGGTTTACGACTTCCTTAAATTGTTAGAGCGAAGAGAATTGTTAAATTCTAAATCAGATAAAATTGTTTTATCTAATCTAATCTTAATTGATGAGTTAGAAAACGAAAAGGATCCAAAATTAAAATTCAAAAAAATAAAAGAAATTATATTCGAAGTGAAACGACAGGTTTCGCTTGATGACGATGAGAACGCTTTCTCTATAATTGAGGCTATTAAAAAGAAAAACAGGAATTTATTCAAACAACTGAAATCCAAAAAACAAGAGGATGCTTTGATTTTAAGTCAAATAGATCTTTTATCTGTAGCTTCAAGAGAATTAAATAATTTGGATTGTTCTTCTCTTAATTTTTTTGAGAAAATTCAATGTAGAATGCAAAGAAAAAGATTTGAAAAGAATGGATATCTTTATAGAAATGGGCGTTCTGGAATTGGATACTTTTTTAAAAGGTAGTTCAAAGATAGTTGTTCTTTCGCATTCTATAATTTAAACAAATAATAAAACCGGATAACCGGATAGAAAGAAGGTCTATAATGGACAAAACAAAAACTCTTGAACTGCTAAAGAAGAAAAGCCGTACTGTAACTAATCAAGATGTTGATTACTTGTTCTCAGCAAACAAAAGCAAAACAAAAGGTTTCTTCTCTTTGATTTATGGCAAAATTGGACTTATTGATGTTTCTAAAGTTGTTGAGATTGAAGATTTCAAAACTTATGCAATACTTTTTGCGGACAAAGAATTTAAGAGTTTGAGAATCGACTCAATTCTTAAAGAACTTAATATTGTTCAAAAACCAGAATGGTTAAAAAACTACAAATCATTTGATAAAAGTGGAAAACTTTCTCTAATTCTAGATTTGAAGAAAGCTTTAAACTCAAAGAAGGCTGAAGATTCCAATCTTGTTATTGATTTGATTGTTAAATTGTTTGATCTCGATCCAAGTAATTCTGATTTTAGAGTTACTATTGCAAAAAATCTTGCTCGCAATGGTTGTATCAGTCAACATAACGAGTCACGTTTTGCTTATGAACTGAATAACCTGATTCAAAGATTGCTATATAATCAACAAGGTTTAAGATTTGATTTGTATTACAATTTGAAAGAAGATTATTTTACTATGTCTCCTTATGATGAATTCCAATTCAAATTGGGATCGGTTCAAATTGAAATCAAAAAAGGAAAGCTAAACTCTCTTGGAAAGAAACTGATTCAAGATAATGTAAATTGCAATGAAGTCTTCAAAGAAGAGCTTTCTAATAAATTACTTCAATTTATTAAGAAGGCTGAGAAAGATAAGTTTGATTTCAAAAACTTCAATCACAAAGAAGTTCCACTTGAATTCGTATCTAAAAACTCAATTATTGAAGGTCTATCTGAATTGAAACTAAAAGAAGTTGAAATTCTTCTAGAAAGTTTGGATAAGGATTCAAAAACTTTTTTGTCTAAGATTATTTCAGATAATTTTAGTTTATAAACTAAAAGAGATGGTTCAATTATAGATGTACAAAAATCTATGTTTATAGACTTTTTTGGACTTCATATAATCGATTACTTGTGTTGAACTTTTTTCAACACAAGACCACGTTGCGTATTCGCTAGTTCGTGGGAGAACTACAACCATTTGTGAAGCTCTCGAAAGATTTTTATTTCGCATACTTTCTAATAATTTAAGATTCTCTCTTCGACGAGAATCTTTTCTTTTTACTCTTTTTGGTGTTGGTTTATTTTTATCACGCAAAGAAACTAATTTGATCCCGGATTTCTTTTCTGTTTTAGAAAATCTACCTGATTTAATTTTACGTTTTCCTTCTCGTTGAACTTGATTCATGGTAGAAAGAATATCTCTATCCATTATGTCACCGGTTGACCAAATAATATCACGACCAATCGGACACCCAATTTCACCAGTTAATGGATGTGCAGTGCTAGTGTTTTTTGCATTCACTTTATAAACTTCAATCGATTCTTGAGAGCAAGCTAGAGTAATTGCTTCTTGTTGTTCGCTATGATTCCATTTACCTCCAATTGACCCTAACCAACTTAAATCTTCCATAAACAGTGAAGAACAATTATGTCTTTTACATAGCTCAATGATTTCAACGCTTATTTCAGAATTTATTGCATTTTTGATTCGTGTAATTTTTTTAGTAATTCCTTCTATATGACCTCTTCGTTCGACCCATTTTTTAATTGCAGCATCTGGAATGTAATTTGCTGACAGAAATAATTCATCAACAGATTGATTTTTACTTAAAAGAATTTCACGTTCATTCTTTAGTTGTTCTAACTTATTAGATAAACGTTCCGTTAGCTTAGATGGAGTATAAAATTCTTCCCCCATCATTCCATTTGAGTTGATATAGCCAAAAGTGTAACAATGAATCTGTCCTAAATCAATAGCACCAATGTTTTGTCCATCTGTTTGATTTTCTTCAAAATCAAAGGTTACAACACCGTAATAATTCCCATCAGAATCTTTAGAAAATCTAGGTTTACTAACACGATTACCTGGTTGATACTTACTAGATCTATGAAAAATGATAGGTAACTTACACCAAGTTGTCTTTTTGTTTTCATCTAAGATTGCATAATGAAAAATAAGATTATCCATCCTAGCCGCTTGCTTATTGATAAATGCAAAGTCCAGGACAAATCTCGCATTATTTGGTAATTCTGGAGCTTTTTTACATTGTTTGAGATTTTTAATTTTGGCTTTACTGAAAGGAATTCCATTGTCTACACAATATTGATAAAACTTAACAGTGTCACAATTTCCAAACTTTTGTAAAGTGTTATAAAGAGCAATTTGTTCTCTCTGAGAAGCATGGATTTGACGAATTTGTTCTGCAAAGGCACAGAAGTACCACGATGGTACTGGTAATCTGTTATCTTTTTTCCATTGATATTGAGTTTCTTCCCCAATAAGATTGCGCAAATCTCTCCAATAATTACCTGGATGTAATTTACTATCAATTGATAAGATCTGTTTTCTCATCTTATTATCTGATAAAACACGATTTAATTCTGATTGCAAAAATTCATAAGTTTCTTTGAGGTTGTCAGGAAAATTGATTTTATAAGAAAGTTTCATTTCAACTATCCTTTTTATTTTTTATTTAATTTAAAAATAATATTAATTGTTTTTATTTTAATATTATATCAAAATAAAAAATAATGTCAACATTAGTTTATGTTTGACATTAAAAGATCATTTTTATACAAGCAGTTTAAGATGAAGTAACTTCATCTTTTTTATAATTAAAATAAAAAATAGAAAGAAGGTATAAAATGATTGACACAAAAAAACAAAACTCTTTATCTTATAAAAGTTTTGATATTGACGGAGAAATCATACTAAAAGAAATCATTGATCAAGCTATCTCTAAAAGAGATAAAGTTTTTATCATAAATAAAGATAAAACATTCGACTCTTTTCGTTATTATTTGGATATAAAAAATTGTAAGATTCTTTTTGAAGGTACTGATTTTGAAGCCGGAAACTCTGATTTTACTTCCAGTTATAATTTAATTCAATTGGATAAGTCAATAATTGATGATGGGGCTACTCTTTTAAGTTTTAAAACTGGTGAAATCAAAGCCAGGATTGACCGAGAAGTTTTAAAAGCGAATCTTTATCTATCTTTAGCTTCTGACAGTGATATGACAAATGGTATTGGTTTGAAAACTAATTTCCATTTATTCGTTCTTAAAATGAAAACCGGAACCTATCAAAGAGGATTTCGTATACTTCTAGATAGTGATTATTATTTTGATACAAATCTTTTAGTTTGGCTATCAACCTCTGAATCTCCAGCAGATCATCCTCTTTTGAAGTATTACTATCATTTGCTTCTGAAACAATTCAAGTCAGGACAGCTTGGCTTTGACTATGGAAAGGATGCTATTTTGATGCTTCAGCTGTCACAGAATTTTTTTGAAAAGGATGTCATTATTGAACTTCAAAAAACAATAATCAAATCCGCAATGGCTGAATTTAAAGAACTCAGCTTGTTAAATAATAAAGCGGAGCATTTTGTTGAATTTGTAGCAAGCTTATTCGATAATGTTTTCGTTAATATTGACGGCATTGATCCTAAAACTTTTTTAGAATTAATAAACTTAAAAAGTGTGACATTGCCTTTTATAACTGACCTGGGATTTTATTTGGGTGCAGAATCTTTTGATGAGTTGTTGTTATTAGTGAAAAATGATTTTCTTAAATTAGATGAATCAGAAGTGTTGCCACTTCTGATTGAAAAAGACTTTTTGAATTTTTCCATTAATGAAAAAATTAATTTAATTTTTGAAATTGCAAAAACAATTGGCTCTACTAAAAAATTGAAAGTTTTAATTTTTATTAGTCCATTTTTTAATAAAGATGAAGTTTCTTTTATCAAAGAAAATCTCAAAATTCTTTATCAATTGAAAAGAAAAAAATTAATTCAAATAATTGAAAACTAAAGGAGTTGGTTAATCCATCTCCTTTTTGATTTTGTTTTTATAATTACTAAAAAATAAATAAAGAAAAGAAGGACAAAAAATGATTAAAGAAAACAAAAAAGGGCAAAGTTATTTATTTGATTTTCAATCTGATGCTGAGATTTTATTTCTTAAAATAATTGATCGGATTTTTGAAGAAAATAAACTACGCTTTGAGTTAAGTGAGAAAGAAAAAGATGTTGATTTTGTTGATGTCTTTTTAGACTTGGAACGATGTGAACTGTTTTTCTATAGAAAAAATGATCTTCATAGAAGTTTATTGTTTATTGAAACAGTTCCTTGCGAATGGTTTGTTGATTTTAATAACGACAAAAACAAGATGGAACTGTTAAGAAGCACATTAAAGTTTGCAATCTTTTCAGAAGAATTACAAAACAATTTTTGGAAGGAGTTATATGAACTTTCCAATTCTTGTTATCCGAAGACTACATGGTCATTAGATTTGGAATCTATTAAAATAAATCCAATTAGCCTTAAACTTTTGTTTAATAGCAATTCAGTAATGAAAGATTATATCTTTGAAGCTTTTACTTTTAAAGTTTTAAGTATGGACGAGATGTTTGTGAAAGGTAATACTAAAAAAATTGCACAATACTTCGAAAAGATGGAAGAACTTTATCCGGAAAAAGTTAAAGAGTTAAGTAAGCTACGAATTCGTTGTTTAATTAACTACTTGAAAGAAAATTCTTTTGCACCAAATAATTTCGATAGATTATTTGTTGATCTATATTATTCTTTTAAAGATGAAAATCAGTTGAACTTATTAGAGTCATTTGATACTTTTGTTAATGAGGTTGATCTAAAACTTATTTCAATAGATTTTATTTACCGTACTTTAAAAGTTGATGGATTGCCATTCCCTGAAACTGTTAAAGATAAATTGTTAGAAAAAATCAATGACGGAAAGATTAAAGTTTCTAAAAAATCTTTTCCAACTTCAATCCGATGGATGAGCAACCATGACTTTAAAATGGTTTTAGCTTTTATGAAAAACCAAAAAGCTGAAGTCAGTTTAGAGCTTGACGAAGAAGATAAGTTTCCATTCACCAATGGTTTCTTAGGGCAAAATTACGAAGAAGACGATGAGTTTGAACCTAGTCCAGAATTCATTTTGGAAGATGAACTGCGATTCTTATCTCGTCTAAAACAGCTAAAAGAAATTGAAAAAGAAAACTCTCTGACAGTTATTAATCTTGATGAAATTCTTTCTCATACTATTCATAAGATTGAATTGAATAAATAATATTAAAAGTGGTTTTTTTATAAGACCGCTTTTTTATATTAATCAATTTTAAAATTCTAAAACAATTTAAGAAAGGAAAACAATAACAACTTTACATTCAGATGCTTTAAATCGTTTTATCTTTTGACTTTTCTAGAAAAATAATGTAAAATAATTATTGGAAAACTTTAATTCTTCTAGAAAGGAGGTCAAAAAATAATTAAAGTTTTACTAATTTTATAAAAGTACGATAAAAACATCGTTAATACAAAGGAGAATTATGGAAGAATTTGGTAATTCAATGCACAACACAGATAACCCTGTAACATTATCGGGATTGAATTCAAAGTTAATTATTAGAGGAGTTTTATTCTATACTCTATTAATTGGTTTTGGTCTTCTATCTGCACAATTTGTAATGTCATTACTTACAATTAATTTGGAATTTTATTTGAGCGTGGCTCCATTAATTAAAATTACATCATTTTTTATTATGGTTGGGATTTTGATTTCTTACCTTTTCAAGGCTACTTCAAAATCTAATGAGTTATCTAAAAGTCCTTACCCCAGCAATTATGTCAGAGATTCGATTGCAATTTTTAAATCCTTAAATAAAAGACAAGTCAAAGCTCTATCATTCTTTTATGGACTTGCGTTCATTCCAATTGAATGGTTGTTTATTTTTGATGCTAAACCTCTTGATTTAGCAGATCAATTTAAGACTGTTAGACAGGTTCTATATAATCAAAATTCTGGAATTTCAAATAATCTTTATTTTGGATTGTTTTTACTTTTGTTTGTAATTTGGATTTGTTTTGCATCTGGAAAAACAGGATTTGAAAAGAGAATGACAAATCAAGGACTTTTAAAACTCACCCCTGAAGTAGTCAAAGAACTCCACAATTCTATTACTAATAAAGAATGGGAAGCTTACGTCCTAAAACTGTTATTCAACCCAGTTTATCATGATATCGTTCGAGTGTTTAAAATTGAAGAGTCTTATTTTAGACCTGGAACAGATGGTTCTGATTTGGATATCAATTATAAAGTCTATGCCGAAACAATTTCAGGTATCCCTCTAGAACCTATTAATATAGTGATTAGATTTTATGAAGACACTTATCTCCAATTGTTGCCGGATCACAACTCCGAAGTTAAATCTGGAGTCAATTCTTCGAAAAAACTAGATAAAAAAATTAAAGAAAAACGCAAACGGAATCTCGATCCTCAAGCAATTTCAGATGAAATAACTGAAGCTGTTAAAGAGAAGAAATCAATTGTTGATGAAAAAGATTTTAATCGTAGTGATACGATTATGGAACAAGTTTATCGACAAGAAATGATCCTTGCAAATAAAAGGGATGAACGTTCTAAGTTTGGTAGAAGTGTTTTTGAGAAAAGGAAAAACAACTCTATTCAGTCTAATAACTTGAGTAAAAAACAAATAAAAAGACTTGGTAAATCTTCTAAGAGAACCAATTTCAATCGCAGAGGTTGATATTCATTTTTTATTCATTTTTGCCTTATAATTTTAATAGTCAGAGAGTGATTGACCTTGCTTAAATTGTTTAAGCGAGGTCTTTATTTTTTGTCTTGTTGTTTGGTTATAATTAATAAAAAATAAATCGGCAATTATGCCAGAAAGAAGGTTATAAAAAATGATTAAAACAACAAGTGGAAACACAAGCTTAAACGCTGGATTCTTAGAATCTTTAAGAGATTTATCTGAAAATCTAGCAAAGGAAGATGTACAAGAACTTTTTCGAGATTCTGCGGAAGACTTGTATAACAATAATCTTTTCACACAAACCAAACAATTAGTTGATATTAATAAAATCAAGGCTGAAGGCAATAATGGTATTGATTTGTTGTATCATGCAGCTAAATCCCACAAACAAAAAGGTTATGATGTTGACTTGCTATCAAAATCTTTTGTTCCTTCTATGGGATTCGAAATGCCTGAATGGTTCGGTTCTATGGAATCCATCAAAAAAGCTAAAAAGGTTACTGCTCTAAAAGCTTTTAAGGCTATTTTAAAGGAGCGCTATGTGGATAAAAAGAAAGCAGTTTCTTTGTTCGCCAATTTATTTGATTTTGAAGATGGATCTGTTAATGTTAACACGTTTGTTTATTCAATCCAAGCTTGTCAAAGTTATAATACTTTAGAGAACCACTTAAGAAGTAAATCCAACCCAGTGACAGGACGTTTGACAATTCCTGATATTATTGATGCTGTGACTGAAACAAACTTCTTAACCAATAAAGAAATTACAGTATTTTATTCTACTGATGATAAAAAACTTAGTTTGGTTGATAGAGGTTCTTGTATTATAATCTCAACATTGTCGCTAGAGGTTTCAAATGGAACTCCAAACAAGCTAATGGCAAGTTTGATTAAGCCAGGAGCTGATCCAGTTGAAGTTTTGCACAAAATCATCGCATCAGCTTTAAAAAGAAAGTACCTATACTTGTCTAAAAACAAAGCAACTTTTCAAGGATTCTTAGATGGTAGATTCCCATTCTTTATGGTTCCAGAATCTGACGTAAAAAATTACATTCAATATAGATCAGTTTATGATTTAAAACAATATCGTGATTTGGTACCTGATTCTGATAAAGAAAAGTACGACCATATAGTTGATATTCTTCTTGGTCGCTGATACCAAAAAACTGCAAGAGTCTTTTGATTCTTGTTGTTTTTATAATTAAAATAAAATTGGATTTTCCAAAGAAAGAAGGAAATTATGATTATTAACGATTCTAAAAAAGGTAGTTCAAATCAACTAGAGCTCTTAAGACAAAAGTCTATCAATTTATCAAGCGATGAAGTTAATAAAATCTTCAATGGTAGTTATGAGGTGATAGCAGAAAACTTGAACAACCCAAACAAGAATGCCATTATGCCATTAACAGTTGATCAAACTGATAATGGAATTAAAATTCTTCAAGAGTTGGCTAAAAGCTATTATGGTAATTTTAACGATGAAGATTTAAAAGCTTCTGCAGAAAAAAGTTTCTTACAGTTTAACAAAACTGTTCCTGACTGGGCTACATCACTTAAACTGTTAAAGAAATCTAAAAAAGATAAATTAGCCAAAGAGATTTATGAGTTTTCTTCTCGTAGTACCTATTATAGCAATGGTACTTATATTAGAAGATTATGTAAAGATTTTTTTGAAGTAAAAGAGAGTAATCAAGGATTAATTTTAATCGAGAGAAACTTAATGGAAAAAAATTGGTCAACAAGTTTAATTGACCATTTGAATAAGAAATCAATTGATCTGCTAGAAATTATTTCCTTTTTAGCAAACGGTAGTTTCGAACTTATTCAATTACCGATTTATTATTCATTTTCTGAAGATTCCCTTTCTTTAACAAAAAAAGATGATGGATTCATTGTAACAGAATTAAAACTCGCAAGAGATTTTGGTTCCGATACTATACTTTTGAAAAAGCTGTTAGATGAAAACCTAAATCATCTAGAAGAAATTACGAAAATGATTTCTTCTGCTTTACAGAGAAAGTATCTTCATCTGTCAAAGAATAAACCAAGTTTTAAAGGTGTTATCGAAGGGAAGTTTCCTGCTGCTGTTTTAGATGATAATAGCATCTCTGTAAGTTTGGAAACTTTAAATCTGAGAGAGATCAATTCTATTTTTCAATCAATTCCAAAATCTGAACATGAAAGATGGTTGCGAATTATTGAAAGCGTGGTACAATCTACAAATTAAAAAGCTGATTTATTCAGCTTTTTTATAATTAAAATAAAAACCGGGATCCGGAATAGAAAGAAGGAAAAAATAATGAAAAAATTAAATCAACAAAGTTCAAAATCAACCACTGAATTTTTCAAACGCTTATCTGAACTCGCAGCTCTGTCTGACTCCGAACGACTTGAACTGTTAAAGGAGTTGATTAGAAATGAGAGTTGCCATTCAAATCAAAATAAGTATGAATCAAACAGTATACTAAGAAGACTTGTTTTTCATTTGTCGGATTATTTTCCTAAAGGTACAGATTTGGGATTTGAATCAAATAGGATGTTAGATTACACAACAAGAGCAAAGCTTGGAATCTTAGTAAATCTAACAGATGAAACAGCCAAAATTATTTCAACTAGAAGTAGGAGTTTTGCAATTCCAGGATTTATTATTTTTAATCTTGAAGATAAGGACAATGTGGACTTAATTCTGAACTTGTTCTCTAATGATCTTAATAAAAAAGATGATCGAATTTCTGATTACTATGCATTGACAACTATGGTTAATAAAATGGAACTTATCCAAACTTTAGATACAAAATCTAAGGTAAGAGAATTAAAAGAACTATTATATCGTTCTGAACTTCATTTCAAGAACAGTTTTTCAAGTTCAACTCTAAAAACAATGTATTCAATCACTAAAAAAGCTACGAATGATCCGATCTACAAATCCTCATTTGATAGTTTTTCTGATTATTTGACTATCTGCATTGATGCATTAGCATTTTATTCGTCAGAAGTTAATCAATTGAAATCAAAAGATGTCTCTATTTTTGACATCTTGTGGTTGAAGAAAGAACAAAAACGATTAAAGGAACATGGCTTCCTTTCCATGAAAAGCCGATTCGGCTCTTCTGTAATTAAAGAAGGGCTTGGCTACGTTATCTCATAACAAAAAAGAAAAGCTGTTTATTCAGCTTTTTTATAATTAAAATAAAACCGGTTACCGGTTAGAAAGAAGGTTTTTATGATTACAAAAAAAACAATTTCACATAACAGATCAAATTATCTGGAACAATTTGGTGAACTATCTAAAACAATCTCTGCTGAAACAATTAAAGAGACTTTTGACTCTGATAGCTTAAGGAAGGTTTTTAGTGAAAATGCACTTTCTTCCTTGGAAAAAGATAATGTTTTAAAAGATTTAAAACCAGACTCAACTTTATTAGAAGTTCTTTCTGAAATTGCTAAAGAATTGAATTCGGATACGTTTGACTTTGAATCTTTGAAAAACTTCTATAAAGAATTTAATTTGGAATCAACTCCTCCCGAATGGTTCAGAAGTGCTAAAGCTGTTAAAGATTCTAAAAAAGTCGGAGATTTCAAAAAGTTTTATAAAATTATGTTTGATATGAGCGTTCCGGAATCACCAGGATCCACTGCAATAAGTTTTGCGGAATGTATGAGAAATTATTTTTATTTAAGTTCAAAAGATTATGAAACAATAAAAAATGAATTTGAAAAACTTTTTAGATTTCAAAAGTTTGGTTTTTCATCAAATCATTCACGGCTTACTCATTTTTTATTTAATCCAGGAATTAATAGCTTTTATAAGTTTTTAAATTCTATTTTCTCAGCAAATGAAAAAAGAATAAAAGCTGAGTTTAAAATCTTCTACTCTTTTTCAAAAAATAATTTTTCTTTCAAAAAGGATATAAATAATTTTGAAATTGGAATTTTGAAACTTAATAAAGATCTTGGAATTCCATCAAACCACGCCACAAAGATTTCTGAAAGTGACTCACCTGCTGAAGCTATTAAAGGAATTGTGTCTAGTATGATAAAATCTCATTATAAACTTTTATCTACTACTTTGTTAACTAATGAGGCTAGGGTTACGCCAGAGTTTAGTGTTGTCCTATATCAATTTGGTGAAGGTAAACTTCCTCTTGAACTATTAACAGATGAAGAGATACGGGCTTACTTGCGAAATAAAGATCTTTTTTCTTTGCAAGTCGCTTTTCCTAATATTGATGAGATCCAGAAGGATAGAATTTCTAAAATAATTTATAGCTATATCTTTGAAGAGGACGAATTTTAAGATATTAAAAAGTTTTTGAATTGATATAAGGAGTTTATTTAATAAACTCCTTTTTATAATTAAAACAAAACCGATTTTCGGTTAGAAAGAAGGAAATCGATGAAGATATTAGAACAAAAAAGTTCAAAAATTATTACTGAATTTTTTGATAAGTTCAATGAACTTTCTAAACTTTCAGAAAATGAGCGTGAAGATTTGTTAAGAAAATTGATTTGTAATGAAGCTCATCACTCAAATAAAGATAAGTATGAAGAACAAGAACATCTAGAAGTTCTTAAACTTTATACATCTGATTTCATAAAGAATAACAAAATTCGTGATGTGAATTCTGAGTTGATTGATTTTTTATATTATTTAACAAAACCAAGTTTGGGAATTCAATTAGATTTAAACAAGAAAAGCGCTACTATAATAGCGACAAGATGTCGAACTGTAGCAATTCCAGGATTTGTTATTTTTAATTTTGACAACGAATCAGATGTTTCGTTAATAATTAACTTGTTATCAAATAATCAACAAAAGAATAACATTGAAGAAGATTTTATACGTGTTTTCAATAAGATTCAGATAATAAAGAATACTAGTGATATAAAAATAAAAATAAAAGAACTACAAGAACTATTAAATCTTGTAGAAACTCAACTTAAAAGTCCACTCAGTCCTACATTCCTTTATATAAAAACAATGTTTGATATTAGTACTAGTAGGAAACTTAGACAAAGTTTGTATGATTTGACAGAATTTTCTGATGAATTAACTGTTTTTATAGATGCTTTAGCATTTTATTCTTCTGAGATTAATCAATTAAAAATTGAATCTGTTCCTTTTTTAAAACGATCTTGGCTTAAAAAAGAGAAACGAAGATTGGAAAAACATGGTTATCTCTCTATTTCAAATTCCCGAAATACTGATATTATAAAAGAAGGGTTGGGATGCTTTATTTCTTTTTCTTGATTATGTTAGATTCTTAATAAAAGCTGTTCAGTCAGCTTTTTTATAATTAAAATAAAACCGCTTGCCGGTTAGAAAGAAGGTTTTATCAGTGATAAAAACAGACAATGTTCAAAGTAACCAAATCTCACAACAATTTTCTGAAATTGTTAAAGAACTGGGCAGTCTATCTGAAGTGGAAATGAATGAAAGAATTAAAACGCTAACAAAGTTTGAATCTGTTAGTCACTACGATCACTTGTTCAATCCATCAGACAGGTCACGGTTTATGCATGACCAAGCGATGATGCATTTTTATAGAAGAATGATTGGGCATGTAAAAGAATTGGATGAATCTGCGATTATTAATGAATTTTCCAAACCTAGAATTGGAATTTTATTAGATAAAAGAACATCAAAGTTGTCAGTTATTCCAACTAGGATTCCGACATTAAATAATGAAGATTTTTTGCTTTTTAATTATTCTGAAGATTCTGAGGATCTTTACAAGTTCTTTTATTATTTGATGAACGACGAGCTTCTTGTTCCAGATGACGAAACTATTAATCGTTTTTTCAAACTAAGAATTGATGTCATCAATACTGAATCAGATAAAGAAAAGTTGAAATTGCTTAAGCTGTTAAAGAAAAGAGCGGTTAACGAGATAAAGAAGTTGGCTTATTGCTATACAAGCATAAATCTGCACGATTTTGATCCGGAATCGCCATTCTCAGACAATTGGTTGACAAAAAGCTATTATAGAATTTTGTACTGCTATATTAGTGATTCTTTATCTGCCTACTCCAGTGAACTAAGACAACTAAATCTTTCTAATTTGAGTTTCTATAATCGAATCTTAGTTAGAATGGAGTTGAAACGGATGGAGCGTTATGGATACTTTTCTAAGAGGAAGTACATCCCTAAACCTTTTATTATTTCAGGGGTGGGATACCTCGTAGAAGGTTAGAAAAAGGAATTGCTTTAATTCCTTTTTATTTTGTTATTTTTGCTACCGGCATCAATGTCGGTAGCAAAAATCGTAACTTATAATTAAAATAAATAATTAATTAGAAAGAAGGTTTTCATTTTGATAAAAAAACAAAAAACAAAAAAACTTCTCTATGAAGATTTTAAAGAAGATTTGCATCTTCTTATTCCGGAGATGTTGGAAGTTGCTTATTCAAATGAAATTATTTTCGAACATGGAGTTTCTGAAAAATCTAAAGACTTATTCTTTTCTTTAAATCTACCAAATTGTCAGATAGTTGTATCTGCAATTAAAAATGATGTTTTAAATTATACAAAAAATTGTGTCAATTTATTGATGTCCGAAAATGATGGACTTATAACCGTGGATAAAAACACAGGCAATTTTTCAATTGATAAATTAAGGTTAAATAATTTAATTTTATTAAATCTATCCTCATTTGATTCAACTATCATTTCTGACATCATTAAAACAATTGAAAAAGAAAAATCATACTCTTTCACTTTTAAAGATGGATCATTTTCGTTTTCAGAGCGTTTTGTATCTCAGTTTTATGACAATAAAGTTTTAATTGAATACTTTTTTGATTATCTTGATAATTTCTTTTTGAGAAAAGGTAACTCTGTAAAAGAAAAAGATTCTTATTCTATGAGTGCAGCATTTGCTACTCTTTCCCCTAAAGCTTTTTCTTTCTTTTTAGGATTCCTTGAATTAAAAAAGGTAATTGGGTTAATTTTAAAAGTTCTTAATTTTGAAAAAAGTCAGAAATCTCAAAACTTTTATACTTGGTATAGATTTTATGAACTGTTCGAGAAAAACTCAATGCTTTCTGAGTATAAGGGGGATTTTATCCTTAAACAAATGGAGGGGTTGACTCTTTCCTGGGGTACTATTTTTGATAAATCAGATTCATCTTATCAATTTGGAAATGCTGTTCCCTATGATGAATTTTACGAAGTTTCAGATTTATTATTCACCCCATTAGATTATGAATCTAAGTTTCGTTATGAATTACTTGAATTGATGAAGAAGGGGAAATTGTTTGTTCAGAAAAATTGTAAGATATCTCTTGATTCTGATGTTATGAGCTACAAAAGTAAGTTTTCGAACTTTTTGCAATTTTTAGAACTTTTACCTGATGATGTTGAATTTTTGTTTTTATTGAAAGATCAATTTGAATCCGGATTTGCAACTTCTTCAGAAGAAAAAGATTTGAGGCGTTTAGAACGTTGTAAGATTTTAAAATCTTTGGATTCATCTAAATTGTTTAAAAACTTGGATGATGCAATTCAATTACTTGAAATCAAGAATCGTGCTCGATCAATCAAATTAGAGATTTAAGAGGGAGAGTTGTTTAACTCTCCTTTTTTTAGTTTAAGGAGGATTGCAAGATAATCACAGAATCTATATAATTACAAAAAAACTCATTTATTGAGTAGAAAGAAGGTAATGCTGTGATTGGTAACTTTAGTAAAAAAAGTTTTAACTTTTCAAACTTTAACCAAGATGCAACTTTTCTGTTAAAAGAAATTATTGATCTAGCTTTATCTAAGATCGATAACAATTTAATTTTTTATCTTGATCCTTCTAAAAGTCCAGAAAATTGTGACCTATACTTAGATCTCAAAAAGATTGAATTTTTCTTATCAGAAAACAACATCATTAATTTTGGTTTAAAAAGGTTATTAGATTTTCCATTTGATATGAGACTTTGTTTCTTAGATGAACTTAAATTCTCTTCTAGTTTGGATAAAGAAAAAAATAAACTAGAAATCAAAGTCAATGCAGAGTCAATCAAGAGCAACGTTTATTTAACTTTATTGAGTGGAGATCAAAATAAACTGAATGACTCTCTCATTCTAAAGCTAAAAACCATAAATGAAAAAATCTCAGACCGGTTTGATTGCAATGTGTATCTTTCAGTTAAAACTTCAAATGATAAACCAGTAGTGTTTTCTGATAATTTTTTAGATTTTATGAATCAAGAATTAAAGTCCAGATTATACCATCCGATTTTTAACTACTTATTCAAAGGAGTTTATCAGAATGGTTTTGATAAATTGAAAGTCTTCCCTTCTGTATCTCTAACAGAGTTCTTGAAGTATTCTCACGGCTATCTAAGCCAGGAAGAGTTTAGTTCTTTTCAACGTCGTGCAATCCTTTGTTTTAAAGATTTCTATATTGGTGATGGTCAAATTGTTGCATTGGTAAAAGAAAATCTTGTTTCAAACCTCGGAGATTTGAATACTATAAAATCCTTTGATGAGCTATTAGATCTTTTAGAATTAAAAACTGTTACTCCTGAGATTTTATTTAATCTATCCGGTTTGATAGAAGAAATTGAATTCAAAGATTTGATCTCCAAAGTTAAAAACAATCTAATCAAACTCGAGATGCCAGAAGAACAATTAATCTTGCAATATAACCTCTTCAAAGATGGTGAGTATAAAGATTTCACCGCTTCTTCAATTGTTTCAGATTTGAAAAATCTCGACTTTATCTCGAAAAGTATTGAGCGAGTTATACAGGTTAGTGTAGAGTTGACTCCTTTAAGTGATGATGAGATTGGAGATGGTTGTAACTCTGTTTTGAATTATTATCTTGATCTGTTCGAACCTTTTAAAGAAAATCAATTTTTGAAGATTGAAGTAAGAGAATCAGATTTTTACAATTGGTGAGATAACTAATAACCAATAAAAAAAGACTTTAATAAAGTCTTTTTTTGCTGTTGACAAAGTTGGCTTGGTTTGTTATAATAGATTCAGAAGTTAAGAACTTCTAGGTTGGATTCTTTGGTTCCAATCTTTAGCAATCGTTAACTTAGATTCTAAGTTGGTTGCGAGTCTAAACGATACTGAGAACTAAGAGAAACCGCAATGGGTCTGACTTTTAGAGTTTGATCGTAACGGACTTGAACAGCTTTTTATCGAAGACGCCCAAGCAAATAATAGGTTTTAAAAATTGTATGAGGTTTTGGAATTTGTTTATTTGTAAAGGGTCCAAAGGTAGATGAGAAGTGGCTCGCATTTCTGCAGGGTTTTGGAATTTGTTTATTTGTAAAGGGTCCAAAGGGATGATTAATAGCCGTAAGGCTTTTTTTATTGCAATTTTTACAACTCCAACTTTAATGTTTTTTATAACCTCTTCTATAATTAAATAAAAATTGTCAACTGTTGACAAAGAAAGAAGGGAAACAAAGTGATTAACTCAACAAATAAAAACTCCAATTATCAGTTTGATTTTGAGGCTGATGCCGGGATTCTGTTAAAAGAAATGATAAAAAGATCTTTTGAATTAGAAAGATTTATCTTTAAAGATGCTATCCAAAACAAGGATTACTCTGGATCTGTTCGATTTATTCTTGATGCAGATGTAATGCAGATTTATGCTATCGGAGAAAGTGAAACTTATTTTGTAAAAGATTTTAAACTTGAAGAAGTAAATTATTCTGATTATATTGAAAATAACGGATCTGAGATTCGTTTAAAAAATCAAAAATCGTTAGAATCTATTTTTCTATTATCTGTACTTGATGAAAATCATCAAAAGGAATTGTTCGAAAAATTAAAAGAAACTTGTTGTAGTTCCTATTTTTTCAATAGAAAAGAGCTGAAAGTTAATAATATTAAACTGTCAATTGACTCTGTTGAATCATTTGCAACAAATCCGGTCATGGTAAATTATTTTTTGGAAGCTTTTGAAAAAGCTTTAAAAACTTATAGTTTTAATAAAAATAAAAACTTTACTATCAAAGACTTGACTTCAATGTTTAAGCTTTTTTATCGTTTAAAAAGCAGAGAAGAAGTTGATTCGATCAGATTTGAGTTTATAGAAAAAACCATAACTAAAAATTATGGCTTCAACTTACTTTTTCAAATCTTCGAACATCTATACTTGAACTTGAATTCAGAAGTTATAAAAATCTTTGACAGCCTCAGCAAAGGACTACGAGTAGAAGCAATCAAGCCGGATCCAGAAAAAATCCAAAAACTTTTCAAAGAGTTTAGAACTTTATTCGAAATAAAAGAAGTGCCAGTGTCTTTTATTTGGGAAAAGGATTTGTTTGTTTATTTAAAGGATGAATTACTTAAATCATTAGCTAATAAAGATTTGGTTTTAAAAAGTTCTGATTTTCGTTGTGATTTTAGAGTCTTATCTAACGAATCATTTGAAGCTTTGATAGAAGCTTTAAAATTAAATAACTCAAAGCTAGAACTTCTTTTAACTTTAGGGGATGAATTAATTCTTAAAAATCCAATTCGTTCTATTTCTGAAACAGAATTCCTCATCCGCCTGAAACAGCTAAAAGAATTATCAGAAAACACTCCTCTAACAATTAAAGGATTAGATGAACTTACTGGACTTGTTCAAGCGAGGATTGAAGTTCTCAAAGTGATCGCACAATAAACAATAAAAATGGGACTTTTTTAGTCCTTTTTTGTTGACATGGTTTGATTGTTTTGTTATAATAGATTCAGAAGTTGAGAACTTCTAGGTTGGATTCTTTGGTTCCAATCTTTAGCAATCGTTAACTTAGATTCTAAGTTGGTTGCGAGTCTAAACGATACTGAGAACTAAGAGAAACCGCAATGGGTCTGGCTTTTAGAGTTTGATCGTAACGGACTTGAACAGCTTTTTATCGAAGACGCCCAGACAAATAATAGGTTTTAAACAATTTGTGAGGATATGGAGCTTGTGTGCTTCTTAATGGGCAAAGGTTTATGGGCTACTGCGAGAGAATAATAGATCTTTTTAAACCTGTATGTTTTTCAACTAGTCAAAATGAACTCATATCTATCAATGCTGCACCACCAGCATTTTTGAAACCTATTTATTTTGTAAGGGTCCAAAGGTTTGGATTCGAACTTCGAGCTTCGAATAAAAAATTATCAGCCGTAAGGCTTTTTTTATTTTCCTATTAAAAAAACAAAAAAGGACTTTTAATCAAGTCCTTTTTAATAGTTTATTTAGGGTGAATGTAGCTTACAGTTCCTTGAGAATAACGTGGGTCAAAGAATCCGCCACGGTGATTACCGATAAATCGATTACCATTATAGTTTGATTCTTTAACTTGGATTTGATACCCATTTACTGCAGTAACTACAGCAACGTGTCCATATCCTCCATCATTCCAAGAAGCGATAGCTCCGACTTCTGGCGTTTGGTCAACCTTGTAACCTTCAGCTCTAGCGCTGGCAGCCCAGTCACCACCATTACCCCAATAGTTTCCTGCCCAAGGAGCCAAAGCTTTAGCTCCCCATGTACATTCTCCATGAGGGTAGGCATTGTCGCCACCATAAACCGGGTTTATATCCTTAGAACCGTTTACACCGACACCATCTCCTCCACCATCACTGATATAATCTCCGAGAGTTCCCTCTTTAGGAGTCATATTAGCAGCTTTTGGTTTGTTGATAGTGTTTTTATCTGGGTCGTATCCATTCACTTCTTTAAGGATTTTTTTACGTCCAGCTTCATTTAAGCCTAGATTAATACCAATATCGAAGTAAACAGAGTTATTTTCTAATTCAACTGGGAATTCTGGCATTCCATCTGAAACGTCTGTACGTCCATAGATACCATAGAATCCAATTTCTCCGTCAGATCCAGCTTTACCGATTACATCCCCAACGTTAACGTTGTCACCAACTTTAACGCCATTGATAGAACCTAAACCAGTATAAGCGATTTGTTCTGAGTTACCAGTAGAACGAATGATAACCGTATTACCGGTTTTCTTATCATTACCAGCAAAAACAACTCGTCCGGATTTAACCGCAGTCACTTCTGTACCAGGTTCAGCCTTGAACTTATAACCAGGATTGAGAACAACTTTATCACCTTGTTTCATCCAGCCGTAACCGGCAATAATTTTCATATCTTTAAGAGCAGAACCCTTAAATGGACTAGAGGCAATGTCAGCTTTTCTTCCTTTGTTTTCAGGAGCTTTTGTTTTGAACAAGTCTTTGAATGCGTGCTTGTAGTTTTCTTCAAGAATACGACCTAGTTCGTAGTCATTCCAGTTATCAAAAATCTCATCGTAATAAACTGGTCGATTTTCCCTAGACTCAGTAGAAGCAACGAATTGTCGAACTAACATTCTTGCGTTTTCTGTATCTAGTTTTTTCTCGTAGTATGTCCAAGTATAGGCATCAGCACCGTTTATATAAAGATCTCCAGGGTTATAAGTTTTTTCTGTTTTTCCATCCTTACGAACGCTAACAGCTTTTTCATTCTCAGTTGGTTTTGTAGCAAACATGGTTGGATCCCAGTTGTCATTACCACCAAACAATCCAACTACAGTGTCTCGGATATCTGCCAAGAAGTTGCTAACAATGGCAGCGAAACCGGTTCCGTCTCCCCAGTTTGATAGAGTTCCTGAACTGTTATCACTTCCTCCACCTGAAGCATTAGCTAAAGTAGAAGATCCATTGCTAAGTTTTGAAAGATCCGCCTTGACTTCTCCATTTGGAGTAACCAATTCTTTCCACAAAGCATCTGAAGTTGCTTTAGAGATGTGTCCTTCAATATTATTCGCAACTGCAAGAGGGTCACTATAAGGATCATTGTCTGCTAGTGAAGCTCCACCACCGTGTATCTCCCAACCCATAAAGAATCGAGATGCAGCTTGAGTAACATCCTTAGATTGTGCAACCATAGGAAGTACTGCACGAATTTGGTCGCTTTCACCATGGAGTAGGTAGTCGATTTGGAGATCCATATCACTCCATTCTTTACCTTTTTGTTTTGCATACTCCAACAATCCTTGTTTACGTCCACCTAGCCATTGGGCTACACCAATTGGTTTATCGGTGTTATATGCTGTATTCTTATCTTGTTCAGAAACAACATACTTAGAAACGTATTCTCCAAAGGTTGTTGTTGGGTCAACGTTAGATTCTGCAACCCAGTTGGTAATCATACCAATTGCACCAATAGAACCCATACCACCCTGAATCAAAGCGTCATAAGCTTGTTTCCTTGCTTTAACAGCTTCAGGGCTGGTATCCAACCCTCCTTCACCAGTTCCAGAAGCTCCGCCACTTGAAGACGAAGACGAACCTTTAGAGTCTTTTAAGTTCTTGCCATCACCAATAAGTTTATTGAAGATGTCATTGATCTTGTCAGTTGCTTCTTGTGTTGAAGCATTGGCATCATTCATGGCTTTCCAACGGTCAACCACGTTTAACCGGGCTTGAGTTGAAGAAGGAACATAAGTTTCATAATTTAGTAGATAATCAAAGATGTATTGAGCACCATTGATATTCTGAACCTCTGGATCCTTATCCAAAATCGGTTTGGTTGAAACGAAGAAGTTATTAGCTCCAGCTGTGATAATCTTACCATTAACCTTCATGCTAGTGCCTTCTTTGTGCTTTTCAAGAATAGCAACATCCGCACCACTAAGTTCTTCTTTTCGTTTAAGTTTTTCAATAACTTTTTCGATTTCCCATTGAGATTTCACAATCTCTTCTGAAACATCAATAGAACCAAACGGTGTAGTCGCACCAAGGATTTGATATTGGGTATCTGATGTAACTTCTTTATTGAAGATAAACTTCAACCAGTTAGAAGTATCAGCGTTTTGAGCTAGATAATAGTTACCATGCTCGTCCATACCAACCTCATAAGCTTCATAGGTTAATTTGGCTATTTTGAAGATTGAACCGAATCCATAATCCCAAACGCCTTCTTTGGTTTCTAGTTCATCTGAGCCGGATTTTCTCTTAATTGCATAAGGATGTTCACCTGTTCCGGTATCCTTAACAACTGCATCGGCTTGTTTTATCCATTGGTTAACTTTCTTATACTTCTTGTATCCGTCAATCTCAGTTTCGTCTACTTTCCCTTTAATACTAATAACACCAAGTGCATCTGTATCTTCAGGTCCATTTCCGTTATAAGTGTGAACTTTAACTTTTTTGAGTTCTTGATTTGCGAATACAGCGTGTGTAGAACCTTGACCACCTGATTTTTTATACCAGTCGTTAATACGCTCGAATTGTTCATCTTTCAGACCAAGCTTCTTAGCCTGTTCAAGATTCCATTCTTTACTGTCATTGTTCTCAGAAAGTTTTCTATCCAACGCCTCCAAACCTTGTTGGATATTAGTGATATTGATGGTGTAATTGTAATAGCTTGCACCATACTCTTTCCACGAAGTATCATCTACTGGATCTTTTTCAGCGTCTTTATTAGCAGAATCCTTATCATCAGCTTTCTTCTCTTCTTTTTTCTCTTCTGGTTTACTACCACTCGAAGAACCAGAGTCACTATTTTGGGCGTCTTTCAATTTTACAATTGATTGATCATTCAAGAAGTTGTACTTACTACCAGAAAGTTCTTTGTTACCATCGTCTGTCAAAACTTTAATCAAAGAAATAATAAACGCAGGATTGTAACCATTTTCAAAACTCCATTGAGTAATTTCATCTCTTTCAGCCCAATAAGTTGAAGAAAGAACCGCATCATCCTGACTATTAGATTTCGCTTTATTAGTCTTTGGATCCATAGTAGGACCTTTTCCGATTTCAAACTGACTATTTTTTGTAGCTTTGTTATAAGCTTGAACATCTATCTCACTAGGAATAGAAGAAATTGGTCCTTCTTTTGAACTGATATAGTAATCACCAGCATCCCAGATTTTTTGATTGATGTCTTCATTTTTATACAAATCTTTAGCAATTTCAGGACGATAGTTTGTATCGAAGATTCTTGATTGTGCTTCTAATTCAGCTGTACTAGCTTTATCTTTGTACTTGTTTTTAGTTGCAGTTGAATAGTTACCACTTGTATTGTGAGATTTTGTAGAACCACCACCAAGAGATGAAGACGAAGATGATGAGCCACCACCTCCACTTGCAGAACCAACCGGTTCTAAGGCAACTACTTGGTTGTAATTCATTGATTGATACAAGAAGATGTTCTGATTAGATGGACCATTTGAGAATGAGCTACAGTCTAGAACCTTTGTTTGATCTCCATGGAAATCTTCGAGCAAGAAGAATGTGTGTCCGTTCGCACCAGCACCACCCATACCACCAACGACAATAATTGTACCTTTTTTAGCTGTTTTATAATCAACTTCTTTAAACTTAGTACCACTATTACCTAATGCATTAGATTGAGCAAGCATACCAACGGTAGACAATCCATCTACACCCTCCATTCCTGCTTGAGTTAAAGCACGGGTTATAAAGCTTGAACAGTCATAGGAATTTGGACCGTTACGATCATTCATAGAATAGGTGATACCTTTACCAACCTGTTGAAGTCCCCATTCTACCGCTTTTTTCAGGATTTCGTTATTAATTCCTTCCGCAGAACCAACATCTCCACCACCAGAACTACCAGATTTACTTTTCGAACCGGCAGTACTTGTTCCACCACGAGCCTCGTTTTGGGTTTCTAATGTGCTAGTCCAAGTTTCATACTTTTTCTGGAATTCTTTTTCAAGTTCTCCATCTTCTGAATCACCATGAGCTTGAGCTTTATACTTCGCCTTTTCATCTTCTGTATAATCTCGAACCTTGGTTAGATTTTTAAAGTCATACTTGACATCATCATGGTAAGTTGGTTTAACAAATTGTTCAGCAAAAAACAGTTCTGTTTTACCAGTACCTAGCAATTCACCATTCAATGTTGAGTTGAGTAAGTATAAAAGGTTTGTATCCAAACTCAATTTGTGTATAGACTCAGCAGCTTTTTCATCAATGAGGTTTTCTAAGGTTAGAGGTTTACCCGGAGTAATTGGGCGCAAATTAACCTTATCCAATACGTTCTGGTTGAACAAGTACCCATCCAGAGTATACTTTTCAATATCACCAGTACGCTTAACTTTCTTCCAGTATGGTTTATCATCTGAACCAGCTCCAGGAGTGTCTGGAGTTACATCTGTTCTTTCGAATTCGACAAACCATCTAGACTGTTGACTCATTACAGCATAATACACATAATATAGTCTGTTTGATTGGGTAGGCAAGCGACCTTTACCCATCTCATATCGTTTGGTTTTTGGATTATAAAAGACGTTCCCGTCGTCTGTCAAATCTACACCGTTTGAACTAACCCTATTTACTGACCCGGCATCTTGGTGTTGGTAATTCGCTTCATTTGTTCTACTTGATTCATTATCAATAATGATAGCGGCTGCGTAGGACACACCACTAACAACTATAACAGCACCTGCAAATCCTAGGATATAAGGCAAACCAACACCCATAGCTGCTCCAGCAAGTTTAGTTGCTGCACCTGCTACAGCTTTAGTAGCCATTTTTGCACCAGCTTTAACAGCTTTACCTGCTACTTGTCCAGCTTTTTTAGCACCTTTTTTTGCGGCTCCACCAGCCTTCTGACCGGCTTTTTGTTTCATTGAACTCAGCTTATCATCAATTCCAAGTTGTTTTCTTAGAGCTTGAGCTTGTTGACTTCTAGCTTTTTCAGTTATTTTTCTAGTTTGATCAATTGTTTTATGAGCTGCGTTGGATGCACTATTTTCTATCCCTTGAGCCTGTTCGTCTCTGACAGAACCAACTTCATCATTGAAGCCATCTAAACCTTGTTTATTTTCTTCTGACACCGAGCACCTCCATTTTTCATCTTTTCTACTATTGTAGGTTATTTTTCTGTAATTATACAATTTCACAAACTAAATGAAACTGTAACAGTTACAACATTAAAGTAAAAAAATAAGCCTTTAATGGCTTATTTTATTTTTTAGTTTGCGTCAACTTTTCCAACGTTTTCAGGGTCAAACCTTGTTCAAAAGCTTTCGCAGTTCCTAGTGCAGCAATAGTTGCTGCAATTGATGTTGTGTTCATTTTTCCTTCTTTCTTCCAAAATTAATTGGATCTTTATTTTTATTAATTATATAAAAAAAGGGATTTAAAATCCCTTTTTAAACTCTATTAAAAATGAATAAACTTGTACCATACGCCTCTAACAGTTCAAGTTCTTCCACCTCTGAATCTGTTGAAGCAAGTGTGGTGAAACTGTCACTGCTCCAGATTTTCTTCTGAAGCTTTTTAAGATAGTTAAACCATCTGTCGCTACCAATGAAAAGATCATTATCATTGATGAGTTTTGCAAGTTTAGTAAAGTTTAAAGCATCTTGAACAGATGATGCACTTTCCAACCCGGCTTCCATTAATGAAAACAGATTTTTATAATACTCTTCTGAAAATTCTTTTTTACCAAAGAATTCTTTATAAGTTGCTGTGAAACCTTTTAAAAAACTCAATAGAAATTCTGACTTAATTTCATGATCGGATTCATCTAAAAACTTTTTAAAATCTTTATTTGGAATTGAATCCATCAATTGGAAGAATCGCTCTTCTCTACCAACTTCAGTAAATAATCGAATAGATTCGATGATTAATTCACTGGGAACTTCTCGATAATCAAAGAATTGTTTATGAAGTTGTCGAACAAATCGATCCAAATTAACTTCTTCTGGATAATCCCAAAAATCTAGAAGCAATTGAAGTCGGGTAAGTTGTGTAAACTTATAGCGATTCATCATCCAATCTCGATAATACGGACTCCATCCACGCTGAGCTTTTTTGATTTCTTCCAACAACCAATTTCGATCAGGATAAACCAAACAGATCCCTTTAGTTGTTGGAGATAGTTTTGCAAAGTAAGCTTCACCTGTTGCAGGATTCCAATACGGATAATACTCCCCCGTTTGAAACCTTGATTCTGTTCGGATCTGCTCTTCCATTCCTCTTAAAAGTCGATAGTCCGGTTCAACACTTAAATCTAAAATTGTTTCAATTTTTTTTGTAATTTTTTCATTTTCTTTTTCCATACTTTTATTGTACCACAAATTACTTTTGTTCGTCAACCACTTTAACAAAAAAAGAAAGGAATTTTCATTCCTTTTCTTTTTTATTTATTAAACAGTGAGATTTGAACGATCATCAACTATTGTTGGACCACCCTTCTTGGGATATTCAGGTGGTTGTGGAGGCTGTACAGGTGGCTGTTTTTGAGTCTCCTTTTTAGATAGGACATCATCTAAACTAATAGTCTGTCTATGTTCTCTGTAGTTGTTTCCACCAGCAGAATAAACATCCTGAATAAGTTTAAGTTTATCCTCTTTCTTGATCTCTTTGTTAGCTTTAATAGCTTGCAAGTCAATCTCACGTTGTTTAAGACCTCTAGCTGTTTCCCCAGTAGTTGGGTTAGCTGGAGCAAACGCATAGATTTTACCATCTTGTGTTCCTTGTTTGAAGAGAACACCCGTTGGCTCATCATAAGCTTGTGGACTGTTTTGCAATTTACTTTGAATAAACCAACTGTTTGGATCATCGATATCCAAAGGTTTGTCTGTTTCTTGACGAACATAAGTTCTATCAAAGTTGACATTGTTACCATTAAAGTTAACGGCTTCAAATCCGTTTTTATCCATATAGTCAAGAGCTTTTTGTGCGCTATCTGAACGTACTGCATCCGATGTCATAGCTACCAAGTCTTCACGAGAATAGCTAGAAACATTGTTTGGATTGTCTTCCATATTGCGAAGTTCACTCATTGTTTCATGGATTTGTCTGAACTGTTTATCATCTACATCTGCGTCACCACCAGTTCTAAAGATTGCAGATGTTGTGCTTGCATCCTTAACTTCGGTAGAAAATTCAGTATAAGGATTTCCATCCGTACCTCTTCCGTTAAAGTCGGCTACACGCACACCAGCGTTTTGTTCTGCAGCCATCTTGTCTGCAGTTACAGAGTCAACGTCAAAGCTTGTTCCACGAGCCCCGTATAAGAATCGTCCTGGTAGACTTGTTGCAATCGCACCTAGAGTGCTTCCAGATGTTTTACCTGTCATTGCAGCTTCCATATTCTTAGCGTTCATAGATGCAGCGACTGCATCGTCGAACATTGTTGGGGTAATTGCTGAAACACCTTGAGCTGTTGCTCCAATCAAGGCTCTCATTCCATACTTAGGATCTGTAATTCCACCTAGAAGAGCTCCACCAGCAAATCGAGCGGCATCACGACCAATTCTACTTGCCTTACCAGCAAAATTATTAGCATGAAGTTTTCCGTCTTTACCAATAGAATAATTTCCAGCATTCAGGTTTTTATTCAATAGATCCGGTCTGAAACCTTTTTTAGCATTAACAGTATCCTTGTCTCCGTAAATGCCTCTAGCTGTTGCCCCTTCCAAGAAGGCTGAAGCACCACCCTTAAGAGCATTTTTGAACTTACCTTGACCAGTTGCAGCATCGAGTTTTTCAATACCACCTTGAACTTTGCCAGAAACTTTATCTTTGAAGTCTCCTGCTTTAGCCCAAGCATTGGCAATTGCACCGCCAGAACCACTCTCAAATCCGTCTGTTAATGTTAATCCAGAATCATTAGATACAGTGCCTACGCCACCAGCAACACCACCATTTTCGATAGGAATTGGATTACCATTCTTATCTTTCATGATTCCTTCATTCTGAGCTTGTTTACGATCGTTTGCAGCTTTTTTCTGAACTTCTAAATCAAATCCAGCCGTGCTGTTTGGGTTTCCATTAGGGTTATTTGGCTTGTTAGCAGAGTTTTCAATCTTAGCTCGAAGAATTGCCTCATCATCTCGATTACGTCCATTTCTAACATTGGCTATACCTTTTGTTAGAGCGCTTGCTGCCAAAGCTCCTCCCATTGCAGCCGCACCTTTATGGACTTTCATCCCGGCTTCTGCAATACCTTTTATGGATCCGGCTCGAACACCGAAGGTTTGCATCAAAGCATTAACAATAGCTTCAACTGATAAGAAACCAAGTATAGTAACCAGCATACCGTTACCGAAAATCATTCGACCGATATTAAGAGCGAAAGCGATACCAAGAGCATCCATACCTTGTTGGAAAATTAACCCCATAAGGTTTTTCATTACATCAGCTGTCATTGGACCAAATTCAAACAATTTACCACCACCCTTCAATGCATCCAAACAGAAAATAAGTGGAGCTGTTACAAAGTAGATACCGAATGAAACTGCACGAGCGATATAACGCCATGTAAACTTAATGTTAAGAATCGTTACGGCAATAATTACAAAGATTGATGTAATGTTAGAGAAACCAAACACGTTTTCAAAGAATGATTGCCCCCAAGCTCCGCCACCTTTTGGCGCTGTACTCAGGTTCTTCATATAGTGAGAAATCTGGGCTGCGAAATCAACTAAGATTTTATTAGCAAAGATTGCAGTTAGAACTACAACGTCTAGAATGGCGATAAGCAAGATTGCATTCACACATCGACCCAGAACGCTTTCAATTGTTCGAACTTCTCCAACTGTTTTATACTCTTTTGCTGATTTAATTACAGCATCGTATACAGCAAGTAGTAACAACATCCCTCCTAAAACAATAAAAGGAACTTGAACTACAAGAAAGACTTCATAGGTGTTATTCTTAAATAAGTTACCCCATTCACCGAACACCAATTCATCTGCATTACGAACCCCCATTACTGAAAGAAGTCCAGTAAGGGCGTTATACAACCAGTTATCAACTTGTTCACCAACTACTGTATTGTTTGAGTCTTTTTTCTCTTTACTTTCACCACGAATCGTTGCTGATGTAGCCGCTGTAGCCACGTCGAACCAGGTAATCGCATAAACGTCGGTTGCGTACTTGCCACTACCTTTCTCACCGACACCGGCATGATATCCTTTTGGAACTGCATAGGTGTAAGCATCAGTTTTAACTGCACCTTCTCGGTTAGGGTAGATTTGAACTAATTTATCCGTTGGACTCTTACGACCCCAAGGATTATCAATGAGAATAGGTTTACTTCCAACTTGTTCAGAGGCATCGATACTATAATCAACCTCATTGTAAGTCCAGTATGCACCTTTTTTAGGAAACTTCCCTGCTACTGTCAAGTAAAGAAGATTCATGAACCCTTCAGTTGATAAAGCAGGGTTCTTTTTCTTATTATTAGTAATAAGAGAACCATAGTTATCTTCTAGAGCTCGGTTAAGTTCCGAAACTAGATTATCATTAACCTGACCTGAAGATGTACTTGCGTTTGAACTATCAATACGAGCAAACTCATCTGATGTTTTATCATCATTTCGGTCTACCCATTTTGAACCAGTTGTCACGTCATAAACAACGTCAGCAGCTGCCCATCCCGGGAAGGTCATAACAAGGTTATTTCGAGAACCTTTACCAATATCTTCATACTTTTTGGTTAATTCTTTAAATTCTTTTGCTGTGGTTTTTGGTGAGAAGTAATTACCAGAACTTACTTTACTAAGCCAAGGGATCTGTGCTACACCCTGTGCTGGATCTCCACCACCATTCAACAAAGCTTGTGTAAACTTCCATGATTCAGGTGTCCAACTTATTTTCTCAGCGATCCACTCAGGAGATTTTTTAGTGTCCTGACCAAACCATGCATCCCCAGTTGGTTGATAGTTTACATTAGCTGTAATCCTATGTTCACTTGGACTAATTTCTGTTTCAAGATAAGCTGCACCAGAGTGGTCAGAGTCTTTCGCTAAAACAGTAGTTGCTCCAAGAAATGGGTTAAATAAGGTCAGGGCTAAAGCCCCAACGATACCCAATTTTTTTAATTTATTTTTAAACACGACCTCCTCCTGTTGACTTTTCTTTTATATTATTTATAAACAAAACTTCAAACTTATCTTAATTACTTAAAGCTTGAGGTCCGGTGAATACGAATTGTTTTTCGTTTTCAAAGATTTGTGTATTACACAAATAAAGTTTATTACTTTGCTTGATTAATACACGACCACGTTCAACGTTGATAATGTTTTGGATAATACCTTCGTCCAAATCAAACGCTTTTCGTAAAGCTGGAAGTTCAATTTCTTCGTGGTTCAAAAGGAATGTCGTATGAGCGTTACTTAATACCGCTCGACCTTGAGGTGTTTGATTGAAGTCATCAATTTTTTGACTGGCTACACACAAACCACCATTACGCTTACGGATACGACGGCTCATTGTTTCCAAGAACTTAGAAGTATGTTCATAACCAACCTGACTAGGAGACATCATCATCCATGCCTCATCAACAAGAACACGTTTTTTGATGTGTGGGTTTTTCTTACCAAACTTTTCCCAAATCCATGAAAGTAGAACATACATAGATAAGGTTTTGATATCTGCTGATTCAATTCCAGAGATGTCAAAAGTGATGATTGGCAAATCAGCAATACGTTGAAGCGCTTTTGGCGTTTGTGTATCAAAGATACCCAAAGTTTTTCTTGCTCGATATGGTTGCAAAGCTTCAAAAACTTCACGAAGGTTTGGATAAGTTCCATCTTCTACCATCATGTGAGTTAAGTTAATTAAGTCATTCAATGTTGGCATTTTCTTCTTACGAAGATTATTTACCAAACGACCATTCTCGACAATAACATCATCATTGTAGTACAAACTATCAACATCACCATCAATAAAACCAAAGTTAAAGTAAAGTCGTTCAATTACCTCAAGTAAGTTGGCTTCCTGTCCTTTATCAATTTCAGGATAGATTACCTTAATGAATCCAAGAATATCAACATACTTAGGACGCAGTTCAAGTTTCTTAACTTGTTCATTTGTATTAGGATTTATTTCTACAGACTCTTCAATATCAAAGATATTCATCATAATAGAATTCTCTTGACTAGTTGAAAGTCGAACCACCCCACCATGAAGACGATTTGTCATTGCAGAATACTCACCTTCAGGGTCAATGATTACTGTTCTAATTCCGTGTAAAGTTGAGCGTGCTGTCAAAATCTTAACAAGGGTTGATTTACCGGAACCAGATGCCCCAAACACATTAAGGTTCGAGTTGTTAATTCCATCTGCATAAAGGTCAATCAACGCTGGAGTTCCTGAGTAGGTATTAATCCCAAGATATACCCCGAATTCGTCATAAAGTTCTGGAACATAGAAAGGAATAGAACTAATTGTTGCACCCGTATTAAAGTTTCGTTTTTTATCCTTCAGATAATCAATCGCATAAGGTGCAACTGTACGATAACCTTCATCCTGACGTAACGCCAATACTTGTGCTGTAATACGTTCTTCTTTCAATTCTTGAAGAATATTAATGGTTTGACGACTCAACTCTTCTTTGCTGTCAGAGTATAAGATGAATAAAAATTGAGCTTCAAAAGCACTTTCCTCTCTTGAACTCAACTCACGAATTTGTCCTTCCAATTTCTCGATTTGAGTCGCATAGATGTCTCGGTTACGGTTACCACCACGTTCAATTTCTTCTTCTAACTGAGCTCTTAAAACAGTAACCTTATCTTGCAACTCTTTACGAGCAGAAGATTGTTGTCGTGGTTTGATAGATAGATTTATATCCACATCATAATCTGAAGAGTATAGAACCCTCAAGTATCCAATATAAACTTGATCTGGTAAACCTTCAATACAGAATACCCGGGCATACTTGCTTCCTACAATCAAGTGGTCGATCTCGCCACGTTTAAATGCAGAGGGAGCAATTGCTTCTTTGAAACTTTCTTGTCTAGGGTTAAACTCTTCTTGGAATTCAAAGTCAGTAGTTTTCAAACTTAAACTTGTTGGAAGATCTTCATTTGTAGCAGTCCCTTTTTCATTCAAATAAGTAGAATAACTATCTGCTGGAACAGGTTCAGCCTTGTTCACAAAACCTTGAAGTCTTGGATCAATTGGTTGATTGTAACTATCTTGGAATTGTTCGAAAGTTGGTTGCTGTTGGTTATGAGCTTGTTCTTGATACCCTGGATGTTGTTGTGACGGATATCCTTGTGGTTGATTTTGAAAACCTTGATTACCAAAATCATTTTCAAACTCATTAAAACTAGAACCACCAAGATCTACAGCGACATCAGCTTTAGGTAATTGTGAATGATTTAATCTTGGATCATTAAATCCTGTTTGTTGATTCTGATTATCAAAATTATCATATCCGTAATTTGACTGACCACTGTAACTGTTGTAAGGATCGTTATCCGCTACTTGTTGAGGTGCAGAGAAGTTGTTAAATCCAGTATCTTGCACACCCCCCATTTCTGGCTGAGAATACCCGCCAAACTGATTCATTGGAGCTTGTTGCTCAAAGCCGGGCTGTGGAAATTGTTGATTGTAAAACCCATCATTTTGATAAGTTGGAGTTTGTTCTGTGTATTGATTATTAAAATTAGGGGTGGTTTGATAACCTTGCTGTTGTGGTACTTGATTTGCTCCATAACCCGGTTGATTTCCATAGCCTGATTGCGGATTAGCCTGAAAATTGTTGTTCGGATAATTTCCATAACCTGGTTGGTTAAATGGTGCTGTGTTTGGTTGGTTAGCCATACCCAATTCATTTTCAAGTGCTTGGAAATCATTTTTCTTACCATTTGATTTCTTTGGTTTAGCTTTTTTAGGAGTACTATCCTTTGTTTTAAAAAGTCCCATTATCTCTCCTTATTATTTCTTTTTCTTTTTCTTTTTATCTTTATCAGATTCTTCAAACTCTATTTTGGCTGAAGATGATGATCTTTTATTGATCAGAGGCTTGGTCTTAGTATTCAATTTACTTTCCCATACAATTGCATTCAATAGCAACACACTGCCATCGAAAACCTTAGAACCTCCAATTAGAAATCCTAAAATAAACCAAGGAACAGACACAACTGATGTCCAAACCGGACTACCAGTTAAAACATTCATAACTGCCCCGAAAAAAATAGCTGGTGGTAAACCAATCATTCTATACATTAAATCTTTAATACTAAACTTACCACCAAAAAACTTAAAATGCACATCTAAGTCTTCCGGGGTATTAAAAACCTTTGCCATTCCATCCCTCCTATTAAAGCTTTTTCTTTTCTTATTGTAAGTTTATTTCATTAAAAAAATAAAAAGGAATGTCAAAAAACACCCCATCTTTTTATAAATTATAGACTACATCTATATCACCAAAACCACGATCTAATAATTTTTGGGCATCATCTGAAATAGTAGAAGTTGTATTAGTTGCTTTTACTAATAAAGCTTTTTTCTCTCCATCCTTTTCTAGTAACAGAAGGTTTGTGTAGTCTTCCACTTCTTCATTATTAATTAATTCTTTTACTTTCAAAAAAGAACCTCCTCAGTTTATAAGTTTTTTATTATAAATAAAGTTTATCAAAAAAACAGAGAGATGTCAAATCTCTCTGTTTCATTTTAGTCAATCATAGATGCAATTTCCATCATTGCCACAACGTTTGTTGGGTTGTTGGAAGTTAATGAATGATTTGCGAACCCAAGAGCCACACGGAATTGTACATTCTTGTTTGCTGGGCTATAACCGTCCCCCATCATCATAGCTGCATAGTGACCTCGAGAGTGTTTCCATACAGTATAGAAGTAGTGAGCAAGTGCTTTTTCATTCGTAAGACTTACAATGTCCCAAACCGTAGTTGTTTCTGCGGCATTTTCTGTCATTGCATTTGTTTGTTTGTAGAATTCTGGATCATAAGCAGTTGACCAACGAGAACCGTCAGGACGTTTGTGCTTACCTTCCTTCTTACCTTGGTAACGTAATGAGCCATGATCAGCCATTTCATTTGCACGAACATTGGCAACTCGAGTTAGTTCGCTATCATCCGCTGCAATTGTTGCAGGAGTCAAACCTTTACGAGTACGTTCTTCGTTAAGCAATTCCATAAACTCTTCATTAAGTTTACGATTATCTACGATTTTTTCAAGCTTGTCAAGTTCGGCTTGAGAAAGACGAGATGCTTTCCAAACCGAGATAAGTCCACTGTCTCGAGGAAGTTCAGCTTCATCATCTGTTGTGTCAACCGCTACACGGTCTTTATCAGCTTGAGAAAGATTGTCATGTAGATACTTAGCACTACGGTGATCTTCATTGTTTGGATCCAAACCATTTTCACCTAGGCTCTTAACGTCTTTCCAAGTGCCATCAATGTCATAGTTTTCATCATGTGTTGGAACTACAACATCATTTGGATCAGCGACACGTTTTTTCTTAGTACCATTAAAGGTAATTGTGTCAACTGCATCTTTAGTTTCAACTAGCTCACGACTTTTGACAGTTCGTTCACCAGTTTTATTGTTTACTGAAATAACTTTGCGGTAACGTTTGAATCCGTCACGACCATTTTCAGTACGAGTTTCACCTTCGAAAAGGTTAGATTCGTTTTCAGTTCGAGATTTGTGAGAAATTGTTTCAGTTTCTTCTTCAGTAACCTCAGAAATCAATTTCTTAGTTCCATAATGAACAACTTTTTGTTTGGCTGGAACAGTGTTGATAAGTTCACGACTTACTTCTGTACGATTTTGATGTTCATCATTGCTGTACTTAACTTTATAAGTTTCCTTACCATTTACCGCATCTTCAACAGTTTCATCACCTTCATAAAGTTCAGGATCAGCAACACGTTTTTCACCTTTAGCGGTAATAACTTTATCTTCGTTATCATAAGTATAACGATCTTTTGTTCCAACTTCGACTACTTCATCCACTGCTGGAACAGTTTCAGTATTGATTAGCTCACTCTTAACAAGTTTACCATCTTCATAGTAGTCTTTGTAGTTTTCGATAATTTCACCTTTTCGACCTGGAGTTTTTACAACTCGTTGATCATTGAAAAGTTTATTATTTGTTTCTTCAACAATATTGAAGTTTGCGCCTTCTTTTCGCTCAACTCGAGTTTTAGTTTCAGTAACTACTTTATGAGTTCCAACACGAACAACTTCATTAACCGGTTTTACTTCATCACTTTTAACAACTGATGAACGACCATTTCCGTAAACAATTGTAGTTTCTGTATAAGATCCTTTTTGACCTTTAGTTTCAACTACACGTTTACCTTCGTTTAGTGTCTCATCTTTAACTTCTTCAGTTTCGTAATTTACTTCAACTGTTCGAGAAGTGCGACTAGTTTCTACGTTTTCACCAGTTCCAATTTCAACAATTTCATCAACTGCAGGAACTTCATTTTCACGTTTTTCATCACGAGAAACTTCTTTTCCATCTGGAGTAGTGACAACAGTAGTTACAAGTTCATAAGAACCATCCTTACCAGCTTGAATTACTTTTTTCTCACCTTTAGGAAGGTCTGGATTTGTGTTGCTAGTAACTTTATGTTCAACTGTATGATTTTCACGAGTTACAGTTTCGATGTTTTTCTTAGCAACTTTTGTTCCAACATGGACAACTCTGTTTTTAGCTTCTTTTTGAGTAGAAGAAACAAGAGTACGACCAGTTTCCGCACCGTCTTCAAGTGTTACAGTGTAGACTTCAAGTTTTTCACCAGCTTTACCGGCTTCCACTTCTTTTTCTACTCCAGCATCTAAGTTTTCATCTGGAACGTAGTCTGTACCTGGGAGAATAGGAGTGCGAACCACCTCTTCTTTTGTAGTATGAACGACTTCTTTAGAAGTTTTAGTGCCAACATGGATAACTTTATCAACTGCAGGAGTTGTATGTGTTCCTGTTGCTACACGATTGACTTCTACACCATTTTCAATAGTAATAGTGTAAGTTGTTTCTGTTTTTCCTGCAACACCTTCTTGAACAACTTTAGTTTCCCCAACATTAAGGTTTGCATCTGGAACATGTTGGACTCCAGGTTCAATAACAGAAGTTTCTACTTCAGTTCGAGTAGTAATTGTTTTCTTAACTTCAGGCTGAGATGGGACAGCAGGTTGTGCTTCAACAGCAGGCTTACCATTTTCTGCTGGTTTAGCTGGAACTTCTGGTTTGCCTGGAACAGCAGGTTTAACAACTTCTTCTTTAGTTGTTTCTCCAACTACAGTAGTAGTTTTGCCAGTTTCAACTTGACCTTTATCTCCCGGCAAGTTTGCTTGATTGTTTTCGACCTTATCTTTTTTCTCTTCTAAAGTTTTTTCTTCTTTAGTTGGTTTACCAGTTGTTTGGTCTTTATTTTCTGGAACAGTAGGAGTTGCCGGTTTAACCTCAACTTCTTTTTTTTCTTCCTTTTTATCTAAGACCTTATCTTTTTCTGGTTTAGCTTCAGGCAATGCAGGCTGAACTTCTGGAGTTCCTTTTTCACTAATTACCAACTCAGGTAATTTAGGTTGAACTAGAGGCTCACCTTTTTCACCGACCACCAACTCAGGTAATTTAGGTTGAACTAGAGGCTCACCTTTTTCACCGACCACCAACTCAGGTAATTTAGGTTGAACTAGAGGTTCACCTTTTTCACTAACCACCAACTCAGGTAATTTAGGTTGAACTAGAGGTTCACCTTTTTCACTAACCACCAACTCAGGTAATTTAGGTTGAACTAGAGGTTCACCTTTTTCACTAACCACCAACTCAGGTAATTTAGGCTGAACTAGAGGTTCACCTTTTTCACCAACCACCAATTCAGGAAGTTTTTGTTTGACTTCTGGAGTTCCTTTATCATCCTTAACTTCGAATGATGTACTGATGTTTAATTCAACCTTTTTAGAACCATCTTGAGTTTTAGACTCTTCTGATTCAAAGGCTTTTTTCAAATCACTTCCTGAAACAACACCAGTAGTGTCTGATTCTGTAACTAAAGAAGGATTTTTCAATGCTTCTTTAACTGCTTCAGCGGCTTTTTCAGATGCGGAAGTTAATTTGTCGGACTTATCAGATTTGTCATCAGATTTTGAAGACTCATCTTTGTTTCCGTTTCCGGTTTTAGTTAGGATTTGATCTGGGATTTGATTGTTGTTATTTAAAACAACAGTTCCTGCAGAAACTCCTAACAATGCAACAATAGCAGCTGAGACAACCCAACCACGACGACCTTTTTTGAGAACTTTCTTCTCATTTGTATTATTTTTATTCATCATAGTAATTACCTACTTTCTTGTTTTTTATTTTGTTTTTCTAGATCATTCGTGGTTACTATGATACCACGAAATCCACGTAAAGTCAAGCCCTAATTGGGTTGATATAACTGTTTTTCATGGTTTTATTTTTACCTTCTTTATTTAGTTATTTACCTTCTTTAGTTTTCTCTTCTTTACTGATTTAGTTATATTAACAGTTTTAACTCTACAAAAAAGAGGCTTATTAAAGCCTCTTTGAACAATCTACGCTCTATTGTTCTCATTTCGGGGGTAATGACATTCCCCAAAACTTTAGAAAGAAAATACGTTCTTTCTGCGTCGCACTAAAGACACTTGATTTTAAGTTCTGTTTCTGTAATAGTAACAGCATAATGAATCGTAGTAAATAAAACAATTAAAAATCGTAATAAATAAAACAATCCAAAACTTTTAACTATCTCGGGGAGCTTTGCTCAACCTCGCAAGACTCAAAGTGTCCGCCATGCTGTCTTGATACGGATTTGTGGTTCCTAGCCACGATTGGTGGTCATTGTTCTTGACCTGCTTTCGCAATGAAAGGGAGGAGGTCCCTAACACACCGATTATTCACCTTCTTTCTATTTTCATTATTTTCTAAATTATATAAAATTGATTAACAAAAAAAAGAAAAGTGGCAAGACCACTTTTCAATTTTAGATATTGTTATGGATTATGGAGTAGCACCGCCACCAGCGCCAGAACCGCCACCTCCGAAGAAGTTATTACCTTGAACCACACCGATTGCAAGGAATGCAGCTACGGCAGCCATTAGAGCTCCACCAATGAATGCACCAATCATAACGTTACTAGCCATCTTGTATGCTTCTTGGTTACCTTCCATTTTAAGTTTAGAAGCTTTCATCGCTTGCCAGATACCTGTACCAATCAAGATCAGTGCCGCAAAACCTGCAACTACACCAACCCAGAACTGACCATTTTCTAGCAATTTAGCAACACCTGTTTGTGGATCCGTATTACTTGGACCATCAAAAGTTACATTACCGCTTTTATCAACTTTTGGAGCTTTTGTTTTGATTTGATTGTTCCCAGCCGCAAAACCTCTAACGGTATTCAAAACCGGGTTTGATGAAATCGCAACCGCAGTTGTAGCCGCTAGATATTGGGCTTTATCCTCAACACGATCCTTTAATCCAATTACTTTTGTTTTAAAATTATTCACTGTTTTATTCTCCATGAGTAATAAAGTTTATGAGGGACAAACCCCTTACAACTATTATAGTATAAAAGTTTTTTCTAGTTAAGGTTTTTTTAACCTGTAATTTTCCTTTCAATTTCATAAAGCACTTCTGAAACTTTTACAGCATTAGTTCGACTTGCTTCACTAATTGCAGGGTTATTAATAATTTCTTCTGTTAATCGATTTCTAGCTGCTTCAATAATTGCAGAGAATCGAACAATATCTGAAACATGATGAGACTCTTCATCTCCTGAAACTAAGACTCCGGTGTATTCTTCTTCAAAGATTAAATCTCCACGACTACTTTCTTCTCGTCTATAGAATGAAGACAATAAGTTAATAATCTCAATTGTATTCAAAAACTTAGTTGAGATCCCAGCACCCTTAAAGCTTTCGCTTACTAGAGTTACACGTCTATAAAGTTCTTCCTTCGCACGATATTCTAATTCCATTTCACTCATACCGGCTTCGTCTACTGTTGGCTCCCATGGAATCAAAACATAATAGTCTTTTACACGTCTTAAATCTCCGGTTGATGGGTCTCGAACATTAATAACAGATAAGTGAGAGAAGTATTCTTCTGCATAATCACGATTATCTGGGTGTGCAGCAATCGTCTCTTCAATTGTTTGAGAAAGACGAGTTAGCATCTTATCATTTACCATTTTTCTAGTATGGGTAAAAATAGATAATCTAAAATCATAAGCATTAAAAGCATTACGCAAATTGATCGCAAATGCATCCTTACCTTCTTCAGAACGAATCAAGTAATTAAAGGGTTCGACTTTTAGGTAAGCGACATAACGTTGCTTACCTAAGTCAACCCGGTTAAATGCAATTTTGTCAAATGGTAGTAAAGCTTGAGTGTTATCGATCCCAACTTCCTCACTCCGGTCATGTTTGGTGTAATTGTACTTGGAAACTTTTTTTCGCCAATAAATCAAAACTAGAACAAAACCAATCAAGGATACTAGCAAGATAAAAACTGCAATAATAACGCCCATTATTGACCTCCTGTTCCTGAAGCTGTTGGAGTGGTTTCGCTACCCTCTTTTTTTGTTTCAGAAGATGAAGAAGTAGAACTTTCTGGTGAAGCACCTTTCTTATCCTTATCGACACCTTTTTCAATTTCATTGTAAAGTTTGTTCTTAGTGTAGAATGCGCTATTTAGCCAATCAGTTAATTTCTGTTCGCTATCAATAATAGTTCCCACACCTGCCAAACTTACAACTCCAGTTTTATCGATTGCAACATAACTTGGTAAATCTGTCACATGATATTCTTGTGTAGCAATAGAATAAATTGATAGATTTGCTTGGTTTGGTTGTGAGTCAATAGATACAACTGAATTTTCTTCAATTGTTCCGATTCTTGAGCTATTAGCTTTAAAGAATTGATCAATCTTAGTTCCATCCAACGTTGGGAATACGATTGTGTAATTCAATTTCTTGTCAGCATCACTAGATTTTGCTCTATCGTGAAGCAAGGCTAGAACTGTAGCACTATACTCTGAATCGTCCGCAAAGAATAGAATGTGATCCTTACCATCATCAAGTTTCAAAATCTCTCCAGACAAAGTTTTTAGTTGAGTTGTAAACAACCCTTCTTGACTTTTCAGATTTCGACCAACTGTTCGAAGCAAGAAAGCTTTTGTCTTTTCTGATCCACCAGACAAACTATCAATTGTGGTTTGACCAAGCTTACTGTAAGAGTTAAAGAGGTCTCCCAAACCGGCTGTATGATAATCACTTGTTTCAATTAATTGAACATACTTTTTATCTCCATCCTTACTCTTGTCAATCTGAGCTTGGAGTTGCTCCGTTGATTCTGTTTTCTCTGCAGGTCTGTAAGTGAAATTCGTAAATGCAAACCATCCACCGGTTGCAATACCAATCAAACTTGCAATTGTCAAAAGAATTGCCAATAGTTTGGATACAAAATTGAGATTCCCAAAACCTCCATCTACACCTCTAAGAGATTTTATGACAAAAATTAACAATCCAAGAGATCCCAAAGCTACAACTGTACATAAGGAACCAATAATTATTTTACTCATTTTACCCTCCTAAAAATTAATATCAATATCACCAACACCGAAATTAGATTTTTGTTGGAACTGTCTTTGTTGCATTGGTGCTTGCGGTCTTTTTTGTTGTGCAGGTCTATTAGGTTGTGAAGAGAAAATTCGTTCCGTTACAGAGCGTCTTTCTTCTGATTGATCTACCCGGTTATTCATACCTTGAACTGCACGACCGACAGAATCAGTTAGATAATCATCCTCTAACCTCATTGAGAACTGTCTAATTCTTTCAAGATCAGGTAATTCAAATGCTCTTCCTCCTGCACCAGAATCAGGAACTTTTAAAACTCTGACAAAAATAGAAACATCTGGGAATGTTCGAGGCTGATAAACATAGTTTAGAAACTTTTCTGGATCGATAACTTCATCTAAAATGAGGTCATAAACTCCATAATAAACTAATGCTTCTAAAACTGCATCACCGATCATACGAGCAGAACTTATAAACAAGACACGAGCACCAGTTAATCTAATTCGATATACTGTTTCACTTATACTTGTTGTCCCTGCAGTTGTTTCAAAGAATACTACCAATTTAGGTCTTTCTTTTTCGCAAAACGCAATTCCAGATTCACGGTTAGGTGATGAACCTAAAACATAATAATCTTTATGCAAAGGTAAGTTTGGATTCGTAAACAAATCCGTTAGATAAGTGGCAACTTGTCCTTGACTGGTTATAAAGACAACGGTGTTTCTGTCGTCATTGTTATTATTAATATTCATATTGGCTTGTATAACCATTGTTTTCCTCCTCTTTAACTTCTTCAGTAGTTTTAATCATTTCTTTATCTGTTTTAGTTACTTGACTCTTTTCTTTTGCTATCAAAGTAGGGGTTGATCTATAGCTATTCACTGCATCTAATTGCTCTTTTACAACATCTTCTTCTGCTTCCAATTTCTTTTTCTCAGAAAGGAATCCTTTTTTGAATAATGATTTCAAAAAGTAAAAGATTAGAGCTAGAATACCAACGCCAATTGCACCGATCAATTTATAAACAATATCTTCATAGTTATTTATTTCAGGTTGTAATATTGCAGCAAGTAAGACCATCATTATAATCAAACCGATAATAAAACCTAATAAAATCAATCGTTTTAATTTTCTATATCCCAAAATTATCTCCCCCTTCTTTTTAAGATTGTTTGGATTTCTGTGTTTTTGTTTTTTGACTTTTCTTTATCTATCATATCGTCCTTTTTGCCAGGAAGATAAATTGCAGATAAACTCAGAATGGCAGTCAATACAAATGAACCCCAGAAAAACTTCATCATAAAATCAGGATCTTTTTTAATCTGTTTGTTAGCAAAGAATGAAAGTGGATCTGACCAATTCATTTCATCTGAAGAGATTTTTTTGAATTCCAAAGCTTTATCAGCCTCTTTATTATTAGAATCTTTTTCAGATTTAGATGCCTCTATTTCAGTTTTAGGAACCTCTGAATTGCCAGTAACATTAAGATTTCCGCTTTCGTCCAAGAATAATTTTTGAACGTCTTTAGGAGCTTGATCCAATCTTTCTTTCTTCAATTGAACCCCGGTTACAAGAATTCGATTATAAGAAAGAGTTCGATTGTATGGTTCCAATTTACAAGTGTAAAGAGTTAGCAACTTTCCATAAGTAAACTCTTTTCCATCTGGCTCTTCAAGATAAGTTCCATCGCTATTCCAAACTTTGTTGCTTTTAACAATTTCTTTCAAACCACTTGGCGATTCTTTTAGATAATCTTGAAACACCTGTTCAGAGAAATCATCCTCTGTATAAACCATAGAATCATCTTTGTAAACTTCAGTAACTTCAACTAATTTGTAAGTATAAACATAATCACCGTCACTTAAGTAAGCATAACTTCCTTTAATTGTTGAAGGACTTGCATCTTGTAAAATCGAGAAACCAGATCCGTATGAACTGTCATAAAAATTATGAGCCGCTAATGCATAGTTACCAATCTTATCTGGGTCTTGATCTGCTTTAATTGTTCCAGCACCGTAAGTTAACGAGCGCTCACTTGTTCCCTCAAAAACTTGCAGATTTATACCTAAGTTTGGAACAGAAAGTAAGTTTCTTAAGTATAGAGGTTTGCTAGTGTCTTTTCTTGCTTTCTCTAATTGCTCTGCACTAGTAACTTCTACAGATGGACTATACTCTACCCCAGCAAACTTTTCTTTAGAACCTTCTGCCGGTTTTGCAATTTTTGCATCCTTTAATGGTTGAGCAATTCTAGATAGTTGATAGTTGTTATTTTGATAAAGCCAGAATGCTGACCATGCGCTAGATGCAAAGCTCAGTACAGCTCCACAAATTAAAACTCCTTTAAAAACACGTTTCAATGGTTTTCCTCCTGACTTTTAGTAGTTATCTCCTTTCTATTTTAAGCTTTTTTTATAAAAAAAAGAAGTCGGAGAATTTTCCGACTTCATTACTTGAAAGACTAATTATTATTGCGCTGGAGTGGCAGGCTGATTTGTAGTATCAGGAGCTTGAGTTGCAGAACTTTGCGCAGTTGATTGTGCAGGTTCTTTCACCTGACTACCATCTGTATTAGTTCCAGAAGGTGGAGTTTGAGAACTTACACCTGTTTGTTTTTGAATCAACTCTTTAGCTTTATCCGTTGCCTTATTTGAACGCTCTACCAAGCCACGACGCTCAATATTGGCGAAGTAGTTCGATGTTTTAGCGTTCTCTAAAAGCTCTAGGTTATTGTTAAGCAAACGTTGAAGTTCAACGCTTTCGCTTGATGAAACCTCATTGTCACTCAAAATTGAGTCAACAGATGATAAGTTTGCTTCTACTTGTGCTTTTGTATCTTTCATTTCTGCAACGCCAGCATTTCGATACATCATACCAGCAAAACCAACACCGATAATCAGCAAGGCAGATGCGATACCACCAATAATTACAGCTTTTTTGGATTTAGAGCGTTTGTCGGAGTTACGTTTTTTCTTAGCTTTTATGCCTTTTTGAGAATTGGCTTTATTATCTAAGTTCTCCGAACTAAGACCTTTTAATTCTTGGTCAATATCAAAATTGTTATTTACCGAATTGTAGTTTAGGTCTTGTTTTAGCCCCTGACCCTGGGGCTGATGAAAACCCATGGTGGCGGCTCCAGGTGATGCTTGCTCAACCCCGGACATCATAACAGAACCAGATGGAGTTACCTGAGTTTGGTTCTCATAGATTGGATTTGGATGTCCTTGCGTATCCAAAAGATTCGCTGGGTAAGTCATTGTAGCACCACTAATACGTTCAAATCCATTATACGAATTGTCCTCAACTTGTGGTTGTGGTTCTACTACTGGTGGGACACCCCCACCATAAGGATACTGGTCAGTTTCTTGATTTTGAAGATTCATTTCTCCCAATCCTGAGACAGCATCAGAGAAATCAACTGGTTTTTGGTTATCAGTTTCTTTTTCCGAACCAAAACCTGTCTGCCATCCATCTGCAACTGGAGTTTCAATCCGTTTATTTTCATCCAAACCTAAATGAGGTGCTGGAGCTTGATTGTCCATTGATGGTGACTGCATAGGCGATGTTTGGAACACTGCTGGCTCTGGCTGAGCAGACTCTACAGCTGGAACTGGTTCAGGGGCTTGTTCAGGAGTTGCTGGTTTTGCAAAATCCTGGAAACCACTAAATGGATCTTGTGGTTTTTGTGCTTTAGCTTCTTCTGGGTGAGGTTCAATTTGTGTTTGACCAACCATTGAATTCCAAAAACCGTAATCTTGATTTTCTTTTTCTTTGAACTTAGCAACAAATGAGATTTCAAAGTTCAAACCAAGAACGCCTTGTTGTGAAAATCCTTTATTTGTAAAAGGAAGTGGTTGTGGAGTACGAAGTTCCCAAACCATGAAGCCTTCATCATCGACTTGGAAATCATCTTTACTTCGAACCAATTGGAATTGTTCCATTACAGCGCCATCGACATCAACAGCATTTACCTTGAGATTAACCTTTTCAATAGTTTCTAAATCACCCCAAAGCTCTTCGGGAATCAAATCAATTAGATTTTGTCGCAATACAAAATGATCAACCAAGGCTTGTCCAGCTTCACCATAGAGGTTTTGACCAACAAAGACATAATTTCCATCTTCATCGACTACCTTTTTAAAGGAGATTTGTTTTTCTCCTGGAACTGATGGGAGGGCTGCTGTTTCATCGCCAATTGTGAATGGATTTTCTTCAACCTTTTCGGCTTCTTTTACGACAACAGTAACTTCCATTTGTAAATCTTGGAATTGGTTTGCATTTCCATACTTAATACCAAGTTTAACTTTTGTCTCACCGACTAAAAGACCAATTTCGTCAGATCTTCGCCCGTCATTGATAATGCACAAGCTTGAAGTGTAATCAGCATTTACACTTCCATCTGGGTTAGCTTGGAATACAGCAACACCGGCAAGTTCAACCAGTTCACCAATTTTCATCATGTAACCGGCATTTTGTTCGTTAACTTCAATTTTTGGAGTCTTAATAACTCGTTGTAATACAATACTCATTAATTAGGTACCATCCTTCCTTTCTGTTATTTTGCATTTAGCATTTTAGCTAGTTCAATTTCTTCTTTTGTTTTAGTTCTAGAAGTTTTACCTTTTGGTTTGCTTTCTTCTTGAACCCCAAATTGACTCCAACCGTTCATTTCGTCTGTTTTTTCGGTCTTGTCTTCCGGTTTATTTCCTTTTTGAATAGCCGGTTTTGGTTCTTTAACTTCTTTGCCTTTGACATCAGAAGTATTATTTTTAACTTCTTTTTTTGTTTCAGGCTTGTTAACCTTTACTGATTTTGAATCAGAAATGATTTTATCAATCTGAACACCGAAGTTTTTCAATTTTTCAACAATCTCCAAGTATAGAGTGTTAGCATCATCTTTGCGTTGTTCTGCAATTTTAGCTTCTTTTTCAGCTTCAGCCAAAATCTTATCTGCTTCAGTTTGAGCATTTTGGATAATTGATTCAGCTTCTTTTTCAGCCTGTTCTTTAGAGCGTGCTTTTTCTGAATTCGCAAACTCAATCGCTCGTTGAATGATTTCAGATGATTTAGAAGATTCTACTTCAAGTAGAAGTTCTTCTTTTGTTTTTTCTTTTTCATCAACCTTTTCTCTTAGTTGTTGAATTAATTCATTCGCTTGTTTGATTAGCGAATCCTTTTCTTCTATTTCATTCTTTTTCTCATCCAATTCTTCCTGGATCTTTTTAAAAGTATCCTCGGCACTTTGAATGATTCCCAACTGTTTTTCAATAGTAGATAAATCATTTGGATTATGATACTGAGGTGCTGCATGTTCATCAGCAAATTGTGGTTTAATTTCTAATTGTTCTTTCAAGTTTTATTCCTCTCTTTCTGTTTAGATCAATGACTTGATCCAACATACTAAAACTATTATAATGTTTTTTTTATTTAATGTCAACAGTTTTATTTATCTTTTTTTAAAAAAGTTTTTTCTCTTTCCAGATTTTAGAAAACATTGCACATAAATCTCGAGTAATGAGCTCTTCAAACGGAGTTTGTGCATAAAAATGGTAAACTCCAATCTTTTTTAAGTACGAACTCTTGCTTGGATTGTTAAAGTCGAGAATAGCAGTAACCAAATCCTCAGATTCTAATTCTGTTATAGAAAAAGCCTGTAAGAAAATAAGATTATCAATTAATTCCTTCATCTCGAATTGTTTTAGTTCTTCTTTTTTAATAGAGTCAACATCAATTCCTACTTTTCTAAAAATCATTTCCAATTCAAGTTTTTTATTCATTGTTTGTACCTATCTTGTTTTTTCTTATTAAGATTTTACCAAAAAAAGAAGACTAAATCAACTATTAGTCTTCTTGTTTTTCATTAAATCTTTATATCAAGAGAGCCAAAATCTGGTGTTTCTAAATCAAAATTAAAATCTGGAATTGCTGGACTTTCTATTTCCGGTAAGTTTTTAATTTCATCACCCAAATTGTTGAAGTCTGGCATACCTTGAGGTACTGTAGAAGATAAATCAACTTTTTCTAAAGCCGGAATTTCAAGCTTCATATTATTGTCAGAATTATCTGAACTTAGTATTGAACCATTCAAATTGCGAGATAGTGCCATTGGGTCACTTTCTGAAGAATTATTGAATCCGGTTGACAATGTAGTCAAACTTTCTTCTTTAAATTGTTTTTCTTTCTTGAATGGATCCACTTGACTTTCATTGTCCAAGATTGTGTCTTCATCAGAATCACGAAGGCGATTAGTTTGGTCATAAGCTGCAACCAATTTATCACTCAATTCTTTAAGATCTCTAGGGATATAGTTGATTTTCGCTACTGAAGGTGGTTGAGGACTATTTTTGATGATTACCATATAGTAAATAAATCCAAAGGCATCATTATTACCAATTCCACGTCTTCTATAGTTTGGACCAAACATGATCTGACCCTTAGTAAACCGGTCAACCTCTTTGTTGTCCTCTACAATACTTTCTCGAGGTGCGTCATTTAACCCTAATTGAGTTTTAATTTCATCAATCTTATAACGGTCAACCTCTTTAGAAATTGTTGTTTTTACTTTGAACGACTCAACTGTACCAAATCGTTTCATGAAGTAATCGGCATCTGTTTCAGAAGCTCCTGGATAAACAATAACGTTACGAGCGTTGGAACGCAAGTTTTGAACAAGCCCCTCACCAGCTTTTTCTGCAACAATACCAAGAGTTTGGGTTGCCATCGTAGCAGAAACAACGTATGAACGTCCTTTTGTAAGTACGGCTTCAAATTCTGAGTTTGCATAATCTTGAAATTCATCTATATAAAGAATGACAGGGGTACGAGTATTCTCATCTCCAGGTCTTCGGAAAATAGCAGCTTGCAATTGAAGCATAAGGAATGAACCAAGCATACCACCGATTTTATCAGATAGACCAGTACTTGTAGAAATGGATACTTTATCACCAGTTCGAAGAATTTCATCGAAGTTCAAGTCTGTACCAACTCCAGGAGGTGGGCACAATACACTACGAACACGTTTTGAGTCAAGCAGGTTCGCCAAAATAGAACGAATACCACTCGTATGCTCCCATGATTTACCACCACCTTTTAAACCTTTCAATCCGGCATAATAGTCAGCTTGGAACCATCCGTGAATATCCTTGTTTTCTGTTGCTTTTTGAGATGTTGTAGAAACCATTCCTAACTGTCTCAAAATCTCATCTCCACGACCGTTGTTATTGGTTAACACATCATTCAAATGCATTAGTGTGGCATCATCTCCATAAACACGTTTAACAACTTTAACCGCATTTTGAAGCAATGTTTCGGCTGAGTTTTTAAAGTAACTACTTGAATCACCCATAAAGGAAATAAGTGTTTCTTTAATGGTTGCAACGGCTGTCTCTTCTGGACCAAATAAAGGATTGAAGCACAAACTTTTACGTGCACTAGGGTCAAAAAGCATAATCAAATCACGTTTTTGTTGTGGATCCTGAGTTGTAAACAGATTCCAAGAAATTCTGATGTCGGCAGGGTTCGCAATGATGTCAGTTAGCAAAGAAGAATAACGGAATAATGCAAACGGAGTTAGGTTATCTAACCACTCATAATTAAGTGTTAAATAATTAGGTAATTCTTTAGAAACCATTAAAAGATTTCGGATAGAGTTATCAACCAAAATTCTATGATTTTCTTCATCGAATGTTAATTGAGAACCATTCTTGGTTAGTATCAAATCTCTACGTCTAGATCTCTTGTTGATTTCTTCTTGAGTACTTAATTTTGCTAAAGCTGAAGGATTAGAAATAAGTTTTTCAATTTCATTCAATTCTTTGTTTTCTTCTTTAGTTAAAGCTCTTCCGCTCATTTTATCCAAATAGTTTTGTCTTTGTTCAGCTAAGCTATTAATTTTCTTCTTAATTTTCCCATCCACATCTAACAAGAATGCTATATAGTTGTTTTTCTTTTCAGCTTCCTTAATTTTACCCATAGCCCAAGTCGCTTTTGCAAAGTCACCTTTCGGTTCCAATACAATTTGACCCATTTGAACAACGTCAATTTCTGCAAATCGGAAATTGTCACTAGTAAAATCCCGATTAAACATCGGTAAAAGAGATTGACTGGTTTTACCAGAACCGGTTACCCCAAGTGCCAAGAAGTGTACGAATCTATCACGAAGTGGAACGACGGCAGTTTTATTTGCTGGTATATAGTCATCTTCATCTGGTGGAGTTTCACCTGTTTCATCTAAGTTGCGTTTGTAAATCTCACCTATTACGAAGTCTCCAGGACCAATGTCGATCTGAGTTATTTCTTCCTCTTTTTTCTGATCTTTATTCATGTAACTGTCGAATGGAACTTTTTGCATTCTTAGAACCAATCCGACTTTCAGTAGAATAGCAACAAAAGAGAAAAATAAACCAAATCCTAAAATGGCAGGGAATAAATTACCTATTAAGTAGAAGAAACCTAGTAGGTAAAAGTATGGATTAATCCAGTAATTTATTTTTTTTATCCATCCATTTTCATCTGATTTTCCAAGTTTAAAAAAGATAAAGCTGAGTAAAACAAAAATTACCAAAAGTGGAACTACTTTAAAGTTTGAAGTGTCAACTAAATTCGCAGATAATTGTTTATATTGAGATGTTTTTACTATATAAATCAATAAAAAAATGAAACTAGAAATTACACTTGCAATCGACCATCGTTGTGGTTTTAATTTTTCTAACAAGGATAAAAACCTCCTTTTTTAATTCTCCTAACTATTTTAAAGTCAAAAGTAAATAGAAGTACAATAGCTAAAGAAAGAATAAAAAGGAGGGGCGAATGAAAAAATCATTATTGACTCTACTAGAAAAAACTTTAAAAGATGAAGATCTCCTTGCTTTGTCCCATTTATACCTTTATAGAGCAATGGATATTGAGCAGATTTTCTCTTATGTGTATCAAGTAGATAATGATACAGCTTCAGATAAAAGAAAGAGAACTGTTATTAAAAAAAGGCTAACAGAAAATGGATTAGTTACACTTTCTACCTATAACCCCGGGAAAGAAGCATTTCAAATTACCAACAAGGGTATAGAAATAGTTCGATATGCCAGAGATTTGCCAAGAGAAGTCTTAGATGATAACAAACAAGTTAAACGTGGTTATTATACGGCTGCAGATTTAAACTTGAATCCACGGTTGATAAATCACCAAGTTCATCTAAATCAAATTATGCTAGAATTTGGTGAACAAGCAAGAAAAATAAATCTACCTTGGCGATATTATGATGAAAAGTTTTTGTCTAGTTATTCAGGAATTAGACCTGATGGAATGATTTCAATATTAGATCACGACTTGTTCATTGAAGTGGATATGGCTACCGAAAGTAAAGCCCAACTAATAGAAAAATGGCAACATTATAGAAGTTTTGTCCATTCTGAAGAATTTCGTAACAAATCAAGAAAGATTATTGTATTATTCGATGTTGACAACATTGTATCTAAAAACAAAAAAAAGAAAAGAGTGCAGTTAGTTAAGCAAACGATTGTAGAAGCTTTTTTAGATGAGGTTACTGATGGTCTTGATATAGTAGTCAAACCCAAAGAAGAGATTTTATCTTACATCTTTGAAAGTTTGATCCCACGAATCTTGAACAGGAACAGTGATGAAAATAATACTTTAAGAGTTCTAGAAGAGACTGGTTGGACTCTTTCTTATGGGCATCAACTCAATAAAGTTTTAGCGGGAGATTTCTACAATTACTTTATTCGTCGTTTAGATTCTGAAGGTCAAGTTATTAAGTTTTCTGGAACTCTTCAAGAATACTTCCTGGATTTCTACCTTGATGAAGAACTTTCTGTCTTGCACAGAATCGAAAACTTCAATCGAAACTCCACATTATTCAAAGAAGCTTACGGTCGAGGAATACGGCTAGTTATTGCAACAAAAAGTATAGAAAATCTCTTCGAAGATTTATCCCTATTAGGACAAAAGATTCTTGGACAACCCAATATCTTTGTGATTGACATTAATAAAATGAGTCCAAAGGATGAGTTTTATCAAAACTTATTCACTCTGGGAGTTAATGGTGAGGTTTATCAGATAACAAGTCGAGATCATTCCAGACAGGAATTCCGTTATCAAATTGGAAAAACAGACCTTAAGAATAAAAGTGGACGCATCAAGGAGGTCAAAAAACGTGGAAAATAAAAAAGCAAAAAATCTTGCAGAATTAAATAAATTGAACCCGGGAACAAAAAAACTATTAATTGGTTCCTTAATTACTTTAGCTGTTGCAGGAACAATATTATCCGGGATCAAAATTGTAGAACATAAAAGAATTAATGAGGCTTATACAACCACTGAAACAGTTTCAGGGAGAATGACAGCCCTATCAAACTCTTTTTATGAAAACGAATCAACTTTAATTAGTTCTTTCACAAAGAATTCAGAACATTTTGAATCTTATGCTGTGTATTCTATTGGTTCGACATTAGCTTATACTGATCCAGCAGGGAGCGTTTATAAGCTATCACCAATTTCAGGAGAGAATAAAAGTAAAGTAAATTACTTCAGATTGGATGATGGAAGTTTCTTGCGTAGTGTTTATAATGAAAACAATGATTTGATTGTATCAAACACCCAAATCAAGGATACAAGTGAACTTGACCTTTGGCAACGATTTGATAAGCTTCAAGAAGAGCTAGGATCAAGCATCACTAAGAATGATAAAATTGACTTGAGTAAGTTCTCAGAAATTGAAAAACTAGTCAATCAAAATCCAAAACTTAAAAATTAAGAGGTCTAAAATTGAAAAATAAATTATCAAAACTTTACTTATTCACACTAACTACATTCTTTTCTTTCTACTTTGGAGCACAACAAGTTTTCGCAGATCCTAAAAACAAAGTTGATACGAAGTACTTTGGAGAAGACCAAGATTTCTGGAAGAATAGTCAAGTATTGTTCGGATTTTTAGCAGCAGCCTTAATTGTGTTCGCTCTAACTCTTACAATGATTGGAATGATTTGGTCAGCGAAAAGAGCTGCATCCGCTAAAATGCAAGGTAATTCTCAAGGTTTCTTGAAAGAAACCAAAAATTACTCTAAGTTTGTAATCAATATAGCCCTAATGATTGTAATACCTGTTATAATCGGTCTCGTCTTCGCATGGATTATTGGTTTTAAAACTTCTTCATTATAAGAATAAAAAACTGAAGTTATGACTTCAGTTTTTTTATAATTAAAATAAAATAAATTATCCTACTTATCGGGTTAGAAAGAAGGTTCAAAATGAAACCTATTATTGTCATTACCGGTGTATCCGGAAGTGGAAAAACAACACTATCTCAAATCTTCCCACTTGAACGAAGACTTGTCTCTTATACAACTCGACATCCTCGTCCAGGTGAGATTGATGGCATTGATTATTACTTTGTAACTAAAAAACAAGGTGAAGAAATCAAGAAGTCTCCTAATTCATTTGAAGACACAGAGTTTGCTGGGAACGTTTATGGTATTACCAAAGATGAAGTTGTTGAAAAAAGTACAAATTGGAGATACCATACTGTACTTGTTGCAGAAGCTGGGTTCTATAAAGACGTTTCCGTTGGAGACGATGGTCAATTTCTTTATAAGGAACAATATCCAATTCGCCCGGTTATTGTGAAAGCAGAAAATCACAAAATTATTGAAGCTATCAAGGAACGTGGTGGAGAGGAAGCCAATCAACGAATTCTCAATCTTGCAAAAGAAGAAAAAACAATTGTAGATCTTATGGAACGTTTTCCTAATCTGGAAGTTTTTGATGTTCTGTTCGATGATGGAATCGAAGAAAATCAAAAACGATTCAAAGATTTTCTTGGTCTATCACAAACAAAATAACAAAAGAACTAAGATTTCTAATCTTAGTTCTTATTTTTATTCGCTAAAAAATCTAGAACAATCTGAGCATTTTCTTCTGCAGGTTTGAGTGCATCCAGAATCAAAAACTCACAAGGTAAATCCTTGGTGATTGCTAGGAAACCATCTCTGATTTGTTGGTGGAACCATAAAGGCTTTTCATCAATCTTATCCATCTGACGATCATTTTCAATCATTCGCTCTTGTAGATAAAGTGGCTCTGCATCCATAAGAATAACTAGATCTGGAATCTTAAAATCCTTGTCTTTTTTCAAATTAATCTCTAAGATTTCATTTCTTGAAAGTGAATGCATCTCACCTTGATAAACTAAGCTACTAACAATCGAACGGTCTTGCCAGATAGTCTTTCCTTTTTCAATTTCAGGAATGATTCGATGATTCAACTCTTTTCGAGCTTGAGCAAACAATTCAACTTCTTCAATCTCATCCAGATCAAGGAGTCCTAAACGCCAAGCTTCAAATTGAGCTGCGACACTTGATTCTAGATACGGTTCTCGGAAGAAAAGATTTTCTTCTAAGTCAACATGCTTCTTTATTTCCTGGATAAGAGTACTCTTACCAGAACCTTCCCCGCCTTCAATGGCGATTCGTTTAAAATTACTATTCATTCAGTAACCTTCTTTCTAACTAAATTAAACTTTTAGTTAATTATAGCATAAATTCCTCAAAATAGATAGAGTTAACTAACCATTCTCCAGATAATTTTTTCTTAGAAAATAAATGAATGCAGTTATTATCTTCATAATAATAAAAAGATTTTGGATTTCTTGGGAGATTGGATATAGCAATTTCTTTTAAAATTGTAGATGTTCCAAACTGTTGAGATCTTTCAAACGTCCATACAAACCCGGCATCTTCGGATTCGAAATCTATCCAAGTACAATTGCGATTATCGAAGAATCTATCTACTAATGTTACAGTGTCAGCTTTTTTAATTTTCTTCTTTAAATCAAGGAGTTTTGTTTTTGTTAGATGTTTCCAATCTTTGGAATCTAATTTTAATTCTTCATTTATAACTCTAGGAATTTTGATCATTGTTAATCACCACCAAATTAATGTTTATAGAACTATTATAATCTTGATTAAACGTTTTAACATAATGTTATTTTTTTGTTAATTAGAATTTATAAACAGTTTTTATAACTAATAAAAAGTTATTTTAGAAAGAAGGTAGTTTAAAATGATTAAAACTGAAGAGAAAAATCTCGTAAGTACACAATCCTCCAACTTTAACAATTACAGGACAGAGGTTTTAGAAGTTTTAGAACATCTTAAAAAAATTAAAACAAAAAAATTGAAAGAATCAGATGTTTCAGCTTACTTAACATTCGTAAAAAATAATGCAAGATTCAACATAAATAATTACATTGGTAATTTCGAAAAAGCTGCTAAAAAAACTTCATTTATTCAAGCGTTCGAAGGTATGACTTTGGAAAGCTTAAGGAAAACAAAAATAAAATTAACTTCTCCAGTAATCGAATTTAATTTTCAGAAAGGTTATCCTATTCTTTTAACTCCAACAAAGAACGCTTTCGACGATGATGGTTTTAGAAATAATGCACAAATGCTTTTAACTGGAAGACCGGAATACTTAATAAAAAATCTTCGTCTAAAAGAAATTAATTATCGACTTTCACCAAGCGATTATACAGCAAATGCGAGGTTTGTTCTAGAATCTTTTTCAATGGATGAGGACGAATTTCTTAAGTTGTTTTATAAAACTTTAGACAATTATCGTAAAAGACTGATAGAAGAATGGATATCAAGTCTTCAAAGCGACTATGCAAGTTTAATGGAAAGACCTAGGTTAGAATCTTTTGATTACAGAATCAAAATTCTACAAATAATACAAAAGTTTTTAGGACTTAAATTATTTGAATGGGATTGGGCAAAATTAAACTAACAAAAAAGCAGCTAATAGCTGCTTTTTAAAATTCAATTGGCTTCTTCAACTCTTCCAAAATGGATTCAAACGAATTTACACCACGCAAGATGCAAGATTGTCGTTCTAAATCTTTCGGAGTGAGATACTCTGCTAACTCAGCTGGAGAAATAACACGATCTTTTAGTTCAGTTTCTTCAAAAACAAATTGATCTGCATCAAAATCATAACGAACAATGATTGTACGTTTACGACCTTTAAGCTTTAAGTGACTTGGATCCAGTTTGATACCAAATTCACCCCATTGGTGCAGTTCTCCATCGACAATATTAGCTCCTACTTGAATATGAGTGACAATATGCTCACCTTTTTCAAGTAATTTATTGGCGTGTTCACGGAGTTCTTCTACTGGTGTTTCAAGCAAAATCGGCAACAGCTTAGAAAAGCAAATCGCATTAACTCGAACATCTGGAATAGCACGGTGAGCCCCTACCAATTTAACCCCCAATCGTTTCCCGAACTCTTCATTCGTATGAGAAACTCCAGAAATCAAGTTTGTAAACAATGGAAGTGTATCAATTGAATTGGCAAGAATTTCATCGGTAGAATCCCCAAATTGGACTTCTGCAATCGGACCATAAACTCGCTTCACATCAAATCCACGAGTGCAAAATTGATCATCACCAATGTTATGACCAACCAAAATCGAACCTTTTACAAAGTCACGAAATTCTGATAACACTTCTTTTTGTGGAGAAGCGTCTTCTACCATTTCATTAGTGATGCCAGTCAATTCAACAACATTGTCTGGAATTTGAACTCCCGGATTGCACAATGAATCAAATTCAAAAGGATTTTCACCATCAATTTGAGTCCCATCTTCTAAAACTTCATTCCCCAAGTATTGACCGTTTTTGATAATACTTGCACCAATATCGGTAATACCACCAATACCAGTAGCGAATTGCTCTGCTGAATGAAGTCCAGTCGTTTCTAGATCAAAAACAGCAAAACGAGTTTCACCATTGTTTTCTTTTTTGTTTTTTTCAACAATAGTCATAAATCTTTCACACCAATCTGCTAATTTTAATGCAGAGAGTGGATTATTGATAAAGTGACCAGGTTCTTCCTGAATCGATGGCATTTTTTCCTCGATAAGTTTGACCCAATTTTCTAATTTCATTTTTTGTACCTTCTTTCCACCAAATAAGTTGGCTTTTTTATTTTAATTATAACAAAAACTTTTTTGTTGACATGGTTTGATTCTTTTGTTATAATAGATTCAGAAGTTGAGAACTTCTAGGTTGGATTCTTTGGTTCCAATCTTTAGCAATCGTTAACTTAGATTCTAAGTTGGTTGCGAGTCTAAACGATACTGAGAACTAAGAGAAACCGCAATGGGTCAGGCTATTAGAGTTTGATCGTAACGGACTTGAACAGCTTTTTATCGAAGACGCCCACGCAAATAATAGGTTTTAAACAATTTACGAGTTTTGGAACTGGTTTGTTTGTAAAGGGTCCAAAGGTTCAACCACATACTGTTTGCTAGAATCTGAAGTTTTGGAGATTGTATGTTTGGCAAAGGTCCAAAGAAAGGGATAAGAAAAACTTTAGGGTGACAACCCTTTTTTTATTTTTCAAAAAAATCAACAAACAAAGAAGTTATAATTTAAAAGAGGAATAGTTTTCAAACTATTCGAAGAGGAGGGCTGAGTTTGCAAAAGGAAAGGGAGTTAGCTTATTACAAAGTCTTATTAAAGCTGGGAGAAAAACAAAGAATCCAAAAACCTTTTTGGAGATCCACTCTTTTTGGTGTAAAGTTAGAACTTAAGGCATTGCCAAAGTACCTAACACAAGGAGAAAAAGTTTATTGTTTAACACCTTGCCGATATAGGGGAAGAAAGGCTCTTGCCGTGATAACTGATATTAGAGTTCTAGTCTTGAATCGTGGCTTATTAGGTGATTTTGGTTTGACGCAACGAGAAGAAGTTTACTTTCACCAAATTGCTGGAGGAAATCCAGAAGGGGGAATCTTTTCTTCTTATACTCTATCCATCCCGGGATCTGGAAATGATTTTAAAATTGATGATCTATGGATGAGAGATGCAAGAACCTTCGATCAAGCATTCAACAAAGCGAGAAGAGACTATGAGACAAAAAAATCCGCCCCTGAAACAAAAAAAGAAACACATCATACTGATACAGTTAAAGAGGTAGGTAAATCTGAGAATGAGTCTGAATTAAAGAAAAAAATAACAGCCTTAACTGAGCTATTAAAGAATGATTCGATTAATAAAGAAGAATACATAGAGTTAATTGAAGATGTAATCAATTAGAAGCGAAAAAAGAGATGAACAATTATTCATCTCTTTTTTATGAATCTAAAACAGGTTCAGCAAGATCATCGACCTTTAAAAGTTCCAGTCCGAAATAATTTCTAACTTTTTGAAGTCTAAGAATTCTAGAATCTTTTGAATTAGAAATTGGTAATTTTAGCAAATCAACCAAATCAGATTTTAGAAGATCAATTTTATCATTGATAGTTCTCTTCCTGTAACCTTCCAAGCTTTTATAGAATGATTCAAAAAAATCCTTATCATTTTCTTTGCTTACAGAAAATTCATAGATAGAATTTACTGAAAAGATTGAATTTGTTTGGGAACTCAAACCTGATAATTTCAAACCTTCAGTGAAAAACTTTGGTCTTCCTAGAAAAGTTACTAGAATAGAATTTTTATAATTAGATTCTTTTGAATGAGACGGATGCCCAAGATGTGGAACTCCTTTCTGAAAGTTAAATTCAAAAGCTGGACTACATAACGTAATCCCATAACCCTTTAAATCTAACAGAGAGCTCCCCTTAAATTGTTCAAAAAAATCTTTTTTATACCGAATTTGTTTACGATGAGCGTAAGATCCTTCAAAAGAATCAAAGTTTAATCGAACACTGGATTTCATTTCGTCCAAATAATTCTTCACTTCAACTTTTTGAAGTTTTTTCTTTTTAATCTCAACTAAAAAATTAATAGTTGAGATTAGAGATTCTTCATAAGTTTCAGCAAGAGCAGTTTTTCTTTTTAGAGGTGTATCTCCTGTAATCATTGATCTTTCCTTCTTTCTTTTTGTTTTTATTTTTTTAATTATATAGAAAAAGAGATCAATTTTTGACCTCTTCAAACAATTTATTTAATTCCGAAAGATTTCTTGGTAGCATTTAATCTAATTGTTAAATCACGCAACAGTTTATCATCAAACTGATCTGATAACAACATTGAATAATCTTCTGTACGGACATTAATAATGTATTGGATTTCTTTTTTTATATAATTCTCAAACTTTTTATAAATCTCTTCATAAAACCATTCAGAATTAATACCATCCTTGATCTTAAATGAAAAAGTTGAATTATCAAAAACTTCATTATAACTGTTTAGTTTTGAAACTTTATATAAGACTAAATTATCCAAAATCAATTCTGATTGTAAAGAAAAAAATTCATTAAACTTTCTTAGAATCTTCGATTTTGAAAACTCATCCTCTTCATAAGAAAAATGAAATTCATTAGGTAAGAGTATAAACTTCTTGTCTTCATTAAATCCAATTCCAAATGGAACCGTAGGGAGATTGAATCCAATTTCTTTTAGTTCTCTTAAACTTAGACCATCAGCAACAGCTAAAAAATCTACATAATTTAGACTGTGAAAGTTCTTTAATCTATCACCAAAATCAAAATCAACAATTTTGACTTCTCTTTTTGGTTTAATAAATGAATTAAACTTCAATCTAATCATCTTATTGAGAAACATCTCCATAAACAAATCAAATGAATTTTTATCAATTTCAAGATTTTTTAATAAAGATTCTAAAAACTTAATTGTATCAAAAGCTTCCTTTTCATATTGAATTTTTCCAGAATTCTGGTTTGCTAAATTGTCTGTGGTAATCATAATTTTTCCTTCTTTCTTCACCGTCATTTCCCGGTTTTATTTTAATTATAAAGTTATAAACTTTAAAATTAATCACAAATAAAAAGAGATGATTTAAACCATCTCTTTCTTTTTTAGTCCCAGTGAGAGTATACTGTCTCAATCAATTGAAGATAAGCTTCTAGATTCAAGTCTTCTGGTAATTCAGTGGGAATTTTGTCATTATAGATTCTAACTGGAGAATCCGGAACATTAGTTAGTTTACCAATTGCTTCCGTTTTTACCAGATAAGTTCTGATTGAATCACCAGATTTAGTTAACAAGAATCGATTAATTCGAGCAGAAACTTCCATGTTCACAATTGTTTTTGTATGACGTTGAGCCTTACTAGTGAACATAAATGCTGAAACATCTCCAGCTTCAACTTCTTTCTTTAACAAATCAAGGAGTGAGGCTTCTGGGTGAATTAGTTTTTGAGCAACAACCCGGTCAACGACAAGAGGTTTTGTGCCCAACTTAAACAAGTTTGAGTAAGTTTGGTGTACTAGATCATCTCCAGCAGCTTCGACAATTTTCTTGTTCTCATCAAGAAGGAGGCGGTCATTATCGCTTTTAGCAATGTAATTAGGTACATTATCATAACCAATTGCAAGCCCCCAAAACGTTGACCACTCTTCAACAACGGAAAAATCAACAACATTATTATCACACCAGAATAGTCCATCTGTGTTAATAGACAAAACTTCTCCACCGGCATTAACAATACGTTTAGCCAAATCATAAAGAACGATTTGTAGAACAATTCGAGCTTCAATCATCCCAATTGGATTGTATAGTGGTGTACCAAGTTGGTCTGCAACACCCGTAGGTTTGTTTGTTGCTAGTTTACTTGCATCCACACCTTTTGAAATAATTTCCATCAATTCACCAATTGAAATTGATTTTCTAATTTTAATTTCCAAGGTTTCTGCATAGTCAGCAATCTGACTAACAGAAACAGAGCCTTCATCGAATGATTTTTCTAAAGCTTTTTTAAGCTTTTTGTAAGCAAACTTATCATCTCGGAAACCTTTATAGATTTCTTCAATTTCTGGAGAAAAGACACCCATAGCAAGAATCATTGCAGTATATGCACCTTCAATGTCATGATGATGTACATTGCTTCGACGAATAATTTTTTCATTATTCTTAGTGTGAAGACCACCACCACCAGATTGGATTGCAAGATTATCATTTAGCTTAAAACTAACTGAAGGGAATGGGATTTCTTTGAATACAGAACTTGCATCACGATCTGAAGCACCAGAAGAAAGTCTCTTCAAGTATTCACCATGAGCCGCTTCCATCTTAGATGAAAACTCTAAAAGCTCAGATTTCCAAACTTCAGGAATAACAGATAGAACATCTACTCCATTCAAGTTCCATTTAAACTTCGAACTTTTATGATTCACAAATGGTTTTCGATTCTTTAAATGAGCTTGAGTTAATGCACTTGTAGCAAGTTTTGAACCATTCTGAGAATAGAAGTATTCACCACCAGCCAGATATCGTTCGATCATCGCTGACATCTGAGTGAATTCACCTTGAGAAAATGGATGATTGAAAACCACCGCAGTACCTTTAGCTCTTTTAATTGCAAAAGTTACTAAACTTTCTAATTCAGCTTCAGAAAGTTTTTTAGAGCTGTTCGGATCAATGTCCAGTGGTTCGATGGATTCTCCAAGACGAGATAAAACTTCTTCTGGAAGAGTCCCCTGTCTGAAGATGTTTTCCAATTCGAAGTTTCCAAAAAGAGAACGAGGTTTGGGATTCAATTTAAAACCAGCGACAAAATTGTTTACAATTCCATCATAGATTTTATAAAGATTTTCCTGTGATGCACCTTCCATAATCTCACGAACTAGGTAAGTTTGATCTGAACGTCCGAAAGTGATAAAACGTGAATACTTTTTATAAGCTTTTAGATGAGCTTCGTTTAGAGAAACCATTTCAACACCTTCAACAGCTACAGAATCCAAGTCCACTTTTTCAGTTCCAGGGAGGTAGATTCCACCTTTCATAGTTTTAGGATCCAAAAGAACTAAAACTGATTTTGTTTTTGTTACTACCGCAGTAGCAATTATTTGTTTTTTCATAATTATTTCTTTAACCTTCTTTCTGCCTTTTTATAGGCTTTTATTCTAATTATAAAAAAGCAGACATTATAGCCTGCTTTCTTTTTTACTTCTTCCATGGAACCAATGGTAAAGATTTAACTCCCAATAGCGTATCTCTAACATCGTTTGTTAACGAAAAGTTTTTTAAGTAAAAATCGATTAATTTATTTTGTTTCTTCGTTGTGTACAAAACAGTGTCTTTGATCGATAAAAGATCTAGTTTTTCATTATAACAAAAAGTGTTGTTATAATAATTACCTTCTGGCTGTAATGATGCAATGTATGGCAACCCATTTCTACCAAACAAGTTTAAAACAATACCGTTTTTGAACTTTAGTAAACTTAAAACTTCAATTAAATCTACCTTGTTAAAAGTTTGAATTGAGCAATTTAAAATGGGTGATTTCTCTACATTGAATACATTGTTGAAAAAACTCACAGAACGATCATTGTATCCTAAGAATGTAAACCAACTAACCGGTAATTTTTCAAACTCTTTGAAAAATTGCAAATAAATTCTCTTCAAATCATCTTTGTCAGAAGATTTAAGGAAGACTTTTATTGCATCATCCATATCAGGAATAAATGCCTGCATCTCGTCATGAAATTGGTGATTATTCGTGGAGTGTAAAAGACCTCCAGTTTTATTGATCAATGTTCGTAAATCATCAAGAATAATTTTTGTATAATTAGTTTCAAAATCTGAAGATAAAATCGCATTCAATTCTTCCCAACGATAATCAAAGTTGTTGTAATTTTGATGTAAAAAAGTTATAACACGTTTTAAAGGAAGATTTAAAACCGAACCATCCCGATCCAAAATAATATCTGCAAAGATTTCAAAGACAAAGTATCTAACAGAATCTAAGCCGCTATATAATACGCCATCATCATCTAAAATGGGAAAACTCTGACAATTCCCAACATCAAATCGATTTTTTTGAAACATGGACAAAAGTAGATTTTTTGGATAATAGTCAATAGGAATATTAAATTCTGTACCAATAGCAGAAAAGGAATAATCAAATTGAGCTTTCATTAATTCCACATCATAAGCCACAAAATTCTTATCAATTTTATCTTGCAAAATTGATTTAATTTCTTTTTCTGGATTATCAGATTTTTCACTCTTCTCCAAAATACCAGTCAAATTCATATTGGTTAACGATAGCACAGGGATATAATCACCGATGTTTGAAAATGCGCCATAGGACATCTTAATTTTATAACCCTTACCAGCAATAAAATAAAGACAATCTTCAGAACGACTCCAGAATACAGTTACGAATGGAGACTTTTCTAAAAACTCTTTACTTGAAGTAACAAAATTGTAAACCATTTCTAACATAGACCCATCTGCAATCATGTCACGAACTTTTTTCAAATCTTTTGTAAACTGATTTTCAATTTTCTTATTCTCTGTAGTTAACATAAAAACCTTCTTTCTTAGCTTATTAAAGCATACTTTTATTTTAATTATAAAAAAGAATGACAGATCAATCTATCATTCTTTTTTTGTTTAAATTATTTTATTTTTTTCTTACCAAAGACTTTATAAGAGATAGCTCCGATAAGTGCAACCAATCCCAGAATTGGAGCAATAAACTTACCTGCAGATGCACCAGTTTCGACTGATTTCTTCTTGTCTGCTGATTTAGGTTTAAGCTTGTAGTGATGAATTGTATCTCCCAACTCTTTATCTGTTTCAGTCTTGATGAATTCATAATCATTAAAATCTTCTTTTGGTTTGGTTCCATCCAAAGTTTTAAAGGTTACTAATTTACCATCTTTTTCTACAACAAATCGAGTTACAATCTTGTGGTAAATTGGGATCAAATTACCATTAGCATCAACATCGACCCGGATGAGTTTATATCCGTCCATCAAGTTAGCTAAATCATCTCGACTTACTTTACCTTTGATAGTTTTGATAATATTACCAAACTCATCCTTGATTATTGTCCATTCTCCATCATCTTCAGAGAGTGGGGTGTAATAATGGATAGAATCACCCAAAGTTTCATCTTTTTCAGTTTTATCAAATTGATAACCTTTGATTTCTTCTTTAGGTTGTTCTCCATCAAGAGTTTTGATAACAATTTCTTTATCCGGGTACTTGGCAATAAACTTGGTAACAATTTTATGGTAAACTGGGATCTGATTTCCGTTTTCGTCAACGTCAATCCTTATAAGTTTATAACCTGGAATTTCATCAGGTGCAACCTTACCTTTTACCATTTTAATTACATTGCCTTTATCATCTTTAAGAATAGTATAGATAACAGAATATCTATGGATTGTGTCTCCACTTTCTTTATCTATTTCAGTTTTTTCAAACTTGTACCCCTCAAAGTCTTCTTTGGCAACAACAGATTCAACAACTTTAAGAAGTTCATCTTCTCCATTGTCTGTAGCAATAAACTTAGTGATTAGTTTATGGTAAACCGGAATTTGATTGCCATCTTTGTCAGTATCAATACGGATAAGTTTGTAACCCGGGATTTCGCCAGGTTTAACAATTCCTTTAGTTCTACTAATCTCGTTACCGTTCTCATCTCTTAGAATTGTAAACAAAGGCTCATAAACATGAATTTTGTCGCCTAATTCTTTATCGTCCATTGATTTGACGTATCTATAATCTTTAATTTCCTCTTTGTCAACAATACCGTCTTTTGTTTGAAGAACGATCTCTTTATCTCCATCAAAGGTTACAAATCGAGTTACAATTTTGTGGTAAATTGGAATCTTGTTCCCTTTATCATCTTTTTCAATTCTAATCAATTTATAACCATTGATATTCATCGGATCTTCATCTACACCTTGAATTCTTGTAATTTCATTGCCATTTTGATCTCTGTAAATTGTATAAACAGGAGTATAATAATGAATTCTATCACCTAGTTTTTCATCGACTTCAGTCTTTTCAAACTTATAACCTTTTATTTCTTCTTTGTCTACAAGACCGTCTTTTGTTTTGATAACAATTTCTTTGTCTCCAACTTTATAAACAAACTTAGTCACAATTTTGTGATAAACCGGAATCTTATTACCATTCTCATCCGTATCCACACGAATAAGTTTATATCCTGGTAAATCTCCCAACTCACCATCGACACCCTCTTTGCGTCCGATTTCTGCACCATTTTCATCAGTAGAAATTGTATAAGTTTTGTTGTAATGGTGAATTCGATCTCCGTTTTCAGCCGTCTCACTTCTTAGATACTTATAGCCCTTGATATCTTCTTTATCAACTTCAGAATCGACAGTTTTTATCGTGATCAATTTATCACCGTCATGACCAATAAACTTAGTCATAATTTTATGATAAACTGGGACCTTGTTTCCATCTTTGTCTGTGTCTACACGAATTAACTTATAACCCGGGATATCACCAAACTTCTCATCTGGATTTGATCCAGGAACACGTTTGATTTCATTTCCGTTCTCATCTCGATAAATAGTATAAACTTTGTCATAATGATGAACTTGATCACCGTTATCTAAAGTTTCAGTTCTATTAAACTTCCAATCCTTGATAGTTTCTTTTTCAACCAAACCTTCAACGGTTTTGATTACGCTCTCCTGATCACCGTCATGACCAATAAACTTAGTCATAATTTTGTGATAAACTGGGATCTTATTACCATCCTTGTCCGTATCAACACGGATAAGTTTGTAACCTGGTAGTTCACCCGGTTCTGCACCAACACCCGGAACACGTTTGATTACTGCACCACTTTCATCCTTAAAGATTGTATAAAGTTTGTTATAGTGATGAATACGATCTCCGTTTTCAGCCATCTCGGTGCGATCAAACTTGTAATCTGCAATAGTTTCCTTATCTACAAGCCCCTCTACTGATTTAATTTCAGTAGTTTGGGTTCCGTCATGACCAACAAACTTAGTCATAATTTTGTGATAAACCGGAATCTTATTACCATCATTATCAGTTTCAACACGGATAAGTTTATAACCCGGGATCTCGCCTGGCTCTGCACCAACACCCGGAACACGTTTGATTACTGCACCACTTTCATCCTTGAAAATAGTATAAAGTTTATTATAATGATGAATACGATCTCCATTAGATTCGGTTTCAGTTCTATCAAACTTGTAATCTGCTATGGTTTCTTTATCAACGAGCCCTTCAACTGTTTTTATTGTAGATGTAGAGTTACCGTCGTGACCAACAAACTTGGTTACAATTTTATGATAAACAGGGATTTTATTACCGTTATTATCCGTGTCAACACGAATTAATTTATATCCCGGAAGATCTCCAAAATCTCTATCATTTAAGATGCCTGGAACACGTTTGATTTCTTTACCGGTTTCATCCTTGAAAATTGTATAAAGTTTGTTATAGTGATGTATTCTATCTTCGTTATCTCGAATCTCTGTTCTTTCAAACTTATACCCAGGGAATTCTCTTTTCTCTTGCTCACCTTCTACTTTAGTGAAAAGTACACTGTGATTTGGATCATCATGTCCTATGTATTCAGTTTCGATTTTATGGTAAACTAAAATCTTATTACCTTTTTCATCTGTCTCAGTTCTTAAATAATGATACCCAGGGAATCTTTCAATTGTATTAGCAGCTTCAATTCCACCAACTTTGTCTTTCAAATCAACAGAATTTTCATCTCTATAATACGTGAATACTTTTGGTCTTGGCGTATAACGGAAGTAGTGATTTACACTTGCTCCGTTATTGCTTGTTACTGTTCTTACAAAAGTATAATCTTCAATTGTTCCAGCAGGCTCTGATTGCTCTGCAACAGTTGAAGGCTTGATTGAAGAACCAGTTTCCTCATTAATCCATTGAGTTGTCTTGTACTGAATAAGAACGCCTGACCCGCTTACATCAACACCTCTAACGTTTATACTCAAATCCAAAGTTTTATCGTCAGAAGTTTGAGGATCTGATGATTTAATTTTAGAATAAAGCTTGATATTATTAATTCTGTTTGAATCTCTATCATATCCGGAAGTATCTGTAATTAGAACAGGGAATAGCAAACCGATATCTTCTGAATAGCTATCATTCATTAGTTCTAAAACTATTCTATCTGGAGAAGATTCAACAACTTTCAATCTGAAATAATTTTGTTGAACAATTAATGCTCCATGAGAGTTAAACTTAGCTGTACCACGGTTATTATTTCGTCCATGACCTTCGGAAATAATAGAACCAACTCTGTACTTATCATCTAATTTAAACTTAAATCCACTATCAGATTTTGATTCAAAAGTGATTCTATCACCTTTTTTCAATGGATGAGCAGAATCTGTTTTAATAATACCACCAAGAGAACCTTTATCCAAACCACTGCTTGTATTGTTTACATAAGCATTTGTTGGATCAATACTCTTTGTTTTATTTTCTAACTCATCGCCATTCTTAGAAAATGAAGCATGAGCTAATTCTGTTCCACCTTTAGTGATTTTTGCTGTATTAGTTACAGTGTTGTTTGAAGAAACAATAGATGTTGGGGAGTTAGTTAAACCAAACTTAAACTCGAAATGATCGTATTCTTCCGCTTTTTTATTGAATACAATCTCATAATCATATAGAAGTTCTGTTTGTGGGGTTAATGCTTCCTGACCTGGATTCAAACGACCATTAATATTAGTTGTATACAATGCTGAACTTTGATTATTTAAAGTTTCATCATTAAAATCCACATAACGGTACTTTTGCCCACCGACAGTAAAGTATGCATTGTTTGGAGATACTTTAATCTTACCAACAACTGTACCATCACTCAATCTAATTTCTTGATCATTTAAACTCTTTGGATCTAGGTTTGAGTTTTGGAATGTTATTTTATCACCTTCTTTTACTCTTTCACCAACATTAACATTAACGGACCATGTGTCTCGTCTTGTATAGTTGTAGCCACTACCCTCTTCATAATTCAACCTCGCAGTTGCGGTTGCATTACCAACTTCTCTACCTTCTGCATGCGAAACAACTCCTGTTTGAGTTAAAGGAAGTACCGGTTTAGCTAATTGAGCTCCTGTAGCCAAAATTGAAACTCCTGCAATCCCGGCAATCACTTTTTTGTTATTCATTCTTTCTTTCTCCTGATGAAAATAATTTATTTGCTATCACTATAATAAGCTATTCAATGTCAAAAAAAACAGATAGAATTAAAATCTACCTGTTTTTTATTGTTTTTAAGCAGCTTTCAACTCTTTCTCTGTGAAAGGTTTGTTGGCTTTCCGGAAAACATGTCCGTCTTTTACAGCTTTTAGAAATTCAGCTTCTTTCAACCAAACTTCAAATCCCATCATACGGACTTTATATTGAGTTTTTTTGCGATATAGTTTAGTTTCTCCAGTGTAAATCATTTTCATTTGTTTTAATACCTCTTTTTTATAAAATTATTATTCAAAACGTTGTGCTAGTTTGTTGGCTTCGAAGTATAAGGTTGCCGCATAAGTTTTTTGTTTCTTCTCTGACCAAAGATCAGATAGAGCCAATTCTTTAGTTTTAGCCAAGATAATCAATTCATCCATTGAAAACTTGTGACCTGCCTTCTCCAAAGGAACATAGATACCATTTACTAAATAATAGTAATCACCACTTTTAGCTTTTCGTTTCTCAATCACTGCACCAGGTTCAGAGAATAGCACATCTCTTTCTGGTTCAGAAAACTTGATTTCGATACGATTTGTTGAACTATTAAAGAATAATGTACCCGGGAATGGTTCACCTTTCTTACTCTTCAAATCATCAACCTTAAGCTCATTACCTTGTAGTAGACTAGTAAATTCTTCTGGCTTGATTAATCTACTTGCAACATAACCATAAACCTGAATTTTAGAATCTCGTCCTCCAACAAGATAGAATCGATACGGTTTTCCGTCCTTAGCTCCATCCACTTGAACAATTAAAGTACCGTTAGCATCAAATTCTTGGATTTGTTGATTTGATTCTGTTTTCACAAAATTCATGCGTTTATCCGCCCCGACTTCAAGAAGCTTTTTGCTAGTTTGGTTGTCATATTGTTTCCAGATAATTTCTTTTTCAATCTGACCACCTTCAACCATTGTTTTAACTTCTTTATCAGTAAGTTTTGTTTTAAACTTCATCTTATCATTGTCCAACATTGCTTGCAAGTAAAAACCTCTAAATTGTGGGACAGGATAACCTTCCTTTTCAGCCTCATTCTTCTCATTCATCCATTCTTGGAATTCTTCATCATAGAATGCTCCAGAAGAAGACTTATAAACCTTGCTTCCATCACGAAAAGTTGCAATTGCATCTTTTTTAGCATAAGAAGGGATTTCGCTGAATGAAAAGTCTAGGCGTTTTAGTGATTTAACAATAAGCTCAGTATATTGAACGATTTCTTTGTAAACATCGTCAGCTTGCAGCTTACCATCTTCTACATCTTGCAAGCGAATTTCCCATTTAGCTGTAAGATGTGGAGATATAATTTCCGAATTCTTCAAGTTTCTAACCGTTTCGATACCGAATGGAGTTGCTCCATAAACTTGTTTTTTACCAGAACAAGTAATTCTGTCCAGTTCAATTAATGATTGGATAATTGCAGTACGAGTAGATGGTCTACCAATACCCTCGGCTTTCTGCATAGCGATTTTTTCTTCATCAGAAGAAATCAATCTATGAACGTTTACCAAAACAGATCCTAGAGTATCAACGTTGTATCTTTCTGGAGGTGTAGTCCATCCTTCATTGATATTGTAATCAACTCTTGAAACTGAGCCCTCTTTTAAGTCAGGGAGTTCAACATCACGACTTGAAAATTCTGGAACAATTGCAGACCATCCTTCATCTAAAAGAATAGATCCAGAAGTTCTGAAAACATTATCTCCAATTTTTGTTTCTATTTTTGTTTTTTCAGATACCCGGTCAGGCATAAACGGAAGAACAACAGACCTTGCAACCAAGTACAAAATCTTCTTCTCTGTTTCAGTTAAAGAATTGTAATTAAAGTTGTTGCCAGGCAAAGGAAGGATCGCAGAGTGACCACGCACCTCTTTGTTGTTTACATACTTTTTATTTTTCAAGAATTCATCAACTTGATTACTTGAAGGTGTTACCACTTGTGCAAGTTCAGGAACATTACGAACTACAGGGAAAAGGTTTGCAATTCCAGATGCATCATCGGTTGTGATATAAGCGGAGTCTGTACGAGCATAAGTCATTATATTCTTTTCATAAAGACTTTGACCTGCAGCTAGAGAATCCGGTTTACTAATACCGAACACACGTGCAGCTGCACCTTGTAGAGAATCAATTGAGAAGAATCCGATAGATCCATTCTCTGTATTAGCTTTAGGACGAGTACGTTCAACTGTTTTAGTTAAAGAAGAGATCTCTGCACTTAAATTGTCCAAGGAAGCCATAAAGGTTTCAGCTTCTTCTTTTTTAGCAAATCGTTTAGGTTGTCCGGTTTCCTTATCAATCAAAACACCTTGATAAGTTTTACCATCTTGTTCAAAGTTTGATTTTACTGTGAAGAATTGTTCAGCTACAAAGTTTTGAATTGCAACTTCTCTATCAACAACAATTTTTTCAATTACATTACGAACACGACCTGTACTATGCCAGAAACCAGACTTTGTACTTACAACCTTTGTACTATTAAGACCAATCAACCAATCCATCTTAGCACGCAACAAAGCTGCATCACTTAGGTTTTGAACTGTCATAGTTCCACTAATAATATCGCTGTAAGACAATAGACCTCGAAATGCTTTTTCAATTTCTACTGCAGTTGTACCATTATTCCAAAAACGATACTTTTTGATAGCTTGATAACGTGGTTCTAGAGTGCTCAAAAACGCATCAAAGATAAGATTTCCTTCCCGTTCCGGGTCAGTACCACAAACAAGAAAATCATAGCCACCTGATTCAATCATTGATTTGACATGCAGATAAAGTTTATCAACTGGACCAACTTCTTTTTTGGTCTTCATGTCAATATCTTTTGCCGGAATATACTTCCATTCTTCTGGAATCATTGGAAGTTGTTCTAAATCATTTCCTCCCCATGCAGGATTATAAAATTGAGGTGGAGCTAGTTCAACAACATGACCATGAAACTTTGCAAAATCCAAGGTATAGGGAAGAGTGTTTGCAATAGAATCATAGACACCTTTAAAACTTTCCATTGTAGAAGATTTTTCTGCAATGAATAGCCCTCTACCTGTTGGTAATTGTTTTGCCATTTTGTTCCTCCTTTGAGTTTCTTTATTTATTGTAAGTCATTATTCCAAAAAAGTCAAACAAAAAGGGGAGATTTGAAATCTCCTCTTTAAGTTTTATTTTTTGCTTTTACGTTTAGCTAGGAAACCAACTCCTCCACCAAGAGCAGAAAGTCCTAACAACGGAAGGATAATTTTACCAGCAGATGCACCTGTGTTTACAGCTGTCTTCTTATCTGGTGTTTTAGTATCAGCACCTTTCTTGAAGACGTGTTTTACATTACCTGCTTTATCAGTATCAGTACGGATGAAAGTATAACCTTCAAAAGTTCCAGCCTCACCAGCTTTTTCAGCTACTAGAGGTTTTTTAAGTTCTTTTTCAGTTTTAGTTTCTTTTCCATCCTTATCCTTTGAAGTAACTTCTTCAACCCAAGTTGTAGTTACTTTTTTAGCATCAGTTTTCTTGAAGACGTGTTTTACGTTTCCATCTTTATCAGTATCAGTACGGACAAAGGTGAATCCTTCAAAAGTTCCAGCTTCTTCTACTTTTTCTCCCATGGCTTGGTCTTTAAGTTTGATTTCAGACTTAACTTCTTTACCTTGGTCGTCTTTAGTAGTCACTTCTTCAACCCAGTCAGTTGTAAAAGTTTTAACTTTTTCGTAGATGTAAGTTGTTACGTTTTCTTTGGTATCAGTTTTGATAAGTTTGTAGTTGTCAAACTTGTCAGGATCCATGATCTTATCGCCTTTTGCATCCTCTTTAAGTTTAACTTCCTTATCGCCATCCATTGTGATCCAACGAGTAGTGTAAGATTTCTTCTCAGCCGGTTTTGTTGGTCTGTTAATCAAATCTTGAACACCTTTAGCTGTCATAGCTGCACCGTTCACTCGGATAGAAGAGCTATTAACATCTGTTGCATTCACCTTACCTTCTTTTGTAGTAATAGAAGAGGTGATTGTTTCTGGACCAAATGATTTTCCATCAGCAGAAAGTTTTCCTGCAGATTTTTCAGTCAATCTGAATGAAATTGGAGTATTTTCTGAGTTAATTACATAGTATTGAACACGTTTAAGAGTTCCTTCCTTAACTTCAAAAACAACTTTATCTTTTGTTACTTCAGAAACTGCAACCTTAACTGGATTTACATCAGCAAGATATACACCATTTTCGTTCGCAAATGAATCAGAGTTAAATGATGGGATGATTGAAATCTCTTTAGATTCAACGTCACCTTTTTCAAAACTCATCATAGAATCTTTTGGAAGATTAACAGTGATCTTAGTGCCCACACCATAATCTTGATCCAATGGACGAATTCCCAAACCTAGGAAGTACTTGACACTACCATCTGTTGAAGTTGTGAGTTGAGTGTTAGTAGAAAGATCTACTGTTGACGGTTTTGTTTTTGTATCCTGTTTTGGACTAGGTTTGATTGTTACATCTTTTTTAGCAACTTCTTTGTTGTTGACAGTGATTTTTGCTGGTACTGTAACATCTTTAGAAACTGCAGTGAATACATTCCCTTCGCTTGAAGATTTAAAAGTAACTTCCTTATTTTTATAACCTTCAGCTTTTTCATTGAATACTAGTTCATATTCGTAATGTCCACCACCAGCAGTGATTTTCTCAGCTTTCTTTTGATCCAAGTTTGTTTTTGTGCTGATTTGTTGATTTCGTTGGTTTACACTTTTCTTCAAAGTGATCTTACCAATAACAACATTATCAACAGTTACATCCGCAGATGAAACACTTCCTGAACCAAACAAAAGAGGAAGATTATCTACTGTGATTGATACAGTCGAACCAGCTTTAACTGAATCTGGTACAGTAAGGTTCAAGTTATATGCTTGACCAAAAACATTACCAGTATTCCCCTTGGCGACAGAATCGGCAATCGTTGCTGTCGCTTTTACGTCCACCTGTTTGTTTTCTTCAGCGTGCACTACAGGCGTGTTTAGGACAGCTGTACTTGCTGCCAAAATTCCAGGAGCAACAGTCAAACTTACTGCTACTACTCCAGCCAATTTTTTATTTAGTTTTTTCAATGGATTGTTCTCCTTTTTTGAAATAATTATTTTTTCTGTTACTATTATAAACTATTTATTTTAAAAAATCAAAACCGTCAACAATTTCAAAGTTATTTAACGATTCAACTTTATTTTAAGTTCTTTTTGAAGAAAAATTCAGTCAAAATTAACTGAATGGTAGAAACAATAGCTCCAACCAAAAAGATTGATTCAAAACCTAGTCTTAAATTGTTCAAGAAGAGCCAGAGCAAAGTTGGAGTTAATATCGCAGTTGGTATTGCATAAAACAACTGTGCTGCATGGTTTAAATCCAATCTGTAGGTTCGACTAATTGATAACCAACTGTAATATCGCAATTTAGCCAAGATTTCAATAAAAGCAAACAAGTAGATAACTGGTGAAATCACTCCGTTGTACAGATTTGTAGGCAAGAATTTTAAACCAAAAATTGCGATTCCATAAATCAAGAACATAGTTAAAGTCAAACCAATTGCTGATCGTTTAAAAATAAACTCATTATCCATTTCCGGTTTTGGTTCGTCTAATCCAAAGTTACGAGAAACATGAGAGTTTAGCAATCCAGCCGATGCATCAACCCATCCTTCAGCCAGAGTTAATAAGTTAGCTACCCAGTACTTTATTCCTGCATAGATTTGATCTACTTTAATCATCAAAGAAACTCCAATTACCGCAGCTAGTCTAGGTGCAAGTCGTCTTACTAATTCCCATTTAACTATTTTCCAATAACTTTTAATTTCAGTCAATGAAAATTCAAAGCCTTTAGAAAAGAAGTTCGGAATTGGTTTTTTGATTAAAAACCAATATAAAGGTATAGAATTAGTAACAATATTAACCACTAATGCATAATTTACTCCAAGTTTTAATAGGTGAGTAGTGATAAAAATCCCAGCCAACATAGACCATGCAATTGAATGATCCAAGAATAAAGCTTCTTTACTTCTACCTCTAGCCCTCAAGTAAGACGGTATAAAAATTGCCCATGGTGCAGAAAAAAGAATTGAAATAATTGATAATCTAAAATAAGGAGTATAAAAATCTAAATCGGAATACCCTACTCCCATTAGAATCAATAAATCTTTCATAAAAATAAACGATATTATCGATATCGGCAATAAAATCGAATAAAAAAGATAGATGTGATTCTTCAAAACTTTAGATTCAGAATCTACTCCTATCTTTTCGATTATTTTAGGTAATGTAGAAACCATAGATGTTCGTGCAGCATAATAAGTTGAAGATAAAACTACCCATAGAGCATCGTTGACTCCAAACATAACTGTAATTTTCTCGACTAACGATTTATCTGGTAATAGACTGAAGCACAAAATCCAGCCAATTTCTATTACATTATCAGCAATAGTACCTAAAAATGAATGAATTAGAATCTCTTTTAATTTCTTTCTTGACCATGGACGTTTGTGAAAATTGTCAATCACGAAACATCCTCCATTTCAACTTTAATAAAATGCTTTCAAATCACGTGCATCTACCCCACGTTCTTCAAGCTTATCTCTTAATTTTAATAGAATTCTATCTTCAAAGTTTTTTACTTCAGATCCAGGAATTCCAAGAATTTTACCAGCTTCAATTAAACTAACTTTTTGATTTCTACTAGATAAAATCCGTTTTGAAACTATAAATCTCTCATTTTCATTTAATTCAGTAAGAATTTCTGAAAGTATTGAAATTGTCAAATCTCTGGAAAGTTGACTGTCGGGTCTCCGGAATCCTTCTGATTTGTTATCAGTCGGGTTTATAAAGATTGCATCACTCCCGCCCTCTGACTCCAAGTATCCTTCCACACTGCCAATATCCACCTCTGCACCAGCTAAAGTACCTAAAGGTTTACCTTTCTTGATTTTAGCTCCAACTTTTACTGATTTCGGTAATAGATACAAATAATGATAAGTGTACTCTGATTCACTACCATCTTGAACTACAGTTACATTAAACAATGTAACTGCATCCTTACCAACACGTATGATCCTATGACCTACACTTTTCTCCAATCTAATTACAGTGAGATCCTTGGGTGCAAGAATTACTCTTGGTGGATGAGTTATAATACTTTGTTTCTTACGATTCTTATCCAAAGCAATAATCTCATTCATCATCAATCTGTAAGCAAAGGTTGAAAATTGAAATCCTCGAGATGGATCAAAATTATTCAAAGCAGCAACAAAACCATTCTGAGCTGCACTGAGACGCTCTTCTTCCGGAATCGGAAGATTATCAAACTTTCTGACCAAAGAATAAACTAATGGTTCGTTAACATAATAAGCAACTGAACGTCGAATCCACTCATCACCAACTTTCTCAACCTCTTCACGAGTGGGATTGTCTGGTAATTTTGAAAGTGCATCATTGATTCCTTCAATTACATGATTTTCCAATTCTTCTGGTTTTCTTTGGTTTCTTTTTCCGATTGCTGTATACAAGGATGGTTCAAACTCAGCATAAATAGACTTACCAATTTCATCCAAAAGATCAGTTACTTCTTTTCTACTAAGTGTCATAATTTCCCCCTATTGAGCTGCAATATTATCCAAAGAACTCTTATCTGTTCTAGTTTCAGAATTAACAACTTCTTCTTTTTTAGTTTCAGAAGAGTTTGTACTTCCGGTTCCTGGTAAATTATTTGCAGTTTTATTTTCTGTTTTTTCTGTAACCGATCCTTCTTTCTGTGTTTCAGTTTTTTCTTTTTGTTCTGCTTTAGTTTCAGCAGGTTCTTTTTCTCTAATTATCTCCCTGATAACTTCCTTTGTTGCTGGTTCAGATTGGACCGGGGCTCCATGTTCATAATGTTTTTCAGAACTTTCTTTTTTACCACCTAAACTAGGTGTAGATTCTTTTGAAAAACTGTTCTCCTTTTCCGAACTTTTTTCAACAACTTTAACAATTTCACTTGAATTTGGTGTTTGATTTTGAGTTTTGCTTAAATTATTATTAATTGTGAAACTCGCAATTACCAAAGACAAAATAGAGCCAACAAATGCTATTGTTTTTTGAAGAGCAGAAAATCCTCTTCTAACTCGTTCTGTTTTTGGTAAAGAGTTGTTATTCTTATCCAATCGAGAAAGATTACTTTCTGTTTTCTCTTCCATTATTTCCCTCCTTACATAACTCATTCTTAACTATTTTAGTTCGTTTTTAACAAAAAAAATCGCTATCCAACAAACATCACGGGTTTCCAAGCTGTTGCCAAAGGCAGATGTTTGTTGAATAACGAAGGTGAGAGATTAACTGCCTCCCCTTTTGGGTGAGGACTTATCTGGACTAGATGATTCGAACATCCGACCCCTTGCTCCCAAAGCAAGTGCTCTACCAAGCTGAGCTAAGTCCAGAAAATAAAAATTGGGATTACAGGGTTCGAACCTGTGACCTATAGTTTGTAAGACTATCGCTCTCCCAGCTGAGCTAAATCCCAAAAAGCAAAACCATCCCAAAGAAGGTTAGAAGGGATGGCGAAGGATGGAGTGGGATTCGAACCCACGCACGTTTTACCGCCTGACGGTTTTCAAGACCGCTCTCTTAACCAGACTTGAGTACCCATCCATAAAAGCATTGGGGCGTTACCCCTACCACGTCATTGTTGTTGCTACTTATTACAGTCACCGGATGATGAGGAAGTGCCCGGGTTGCTATCCCGGTTGACCTCACCGCATTTCTAGTCCGGGGCGTCATTGACAGACCCACTCGTTTCCAATTCCCCACTAACACACCTATTATTTATTGTCATCTTTACAACAATTCCTTTTTTTAGAATTAGGTATCTGCTAGAAACTTCCTTAGTAGGGGAGACCCAGCAAAGTCTTATAGCCCAATCACTTGGACATCACGGAAAATCTCTTGTTTGGCATACCACTTTGGTTCCAGTTACGCCAACAACTGTTTACTGTGGCGGGACATCCCGTCCGCTTGTGAGACCGACTCTACCGTTACCTTAGTATCACAACACGCAGCACTCTAACTCTACCAATCCTCAATCAAGAGTAGTCCGGAGACAAGGAATTTATAAGGTATCCCTCACAAACGACTTTTGGATTTAATGAGTTAAAGTAAGTGCCTCCAGTCAGGAGGGTTACACTTTTCAACGCTATTCCGAGAGCAGGAATCGAACCTGCGACCGACTGCTTAAAGTTAAAGCACATCAATTATAGACCGGTATTGCAATCTAATTAATTTAAAAACTAAATAAATTACAATTAAAGTTTCTATTCTCGACTTAATCTAAAAGCTGCCCAAAGAAGGTTAGAAGGGCAACTACTGGAACTACAGGGCTCGAACCTGCGACATTCTGGTTAACAGCCAGACGCTCTACCTACTGAGCTAAATTCCATTAATCAAAGCCGTCCCAAAGAAGGTTAGAAGGGACGGGACGGAGAGAGAGGGATTCGAACCCCCGCACGTTTTACCGCAAGACTGATTAGCAAACAGCTACATTAACCACTCTGTCACCTCTCCATAAAAGCATTGGGGCGTTACCCCTACCACGTCATTGTTATTGCTACTTACTCAGTCACAGGATGATGAGAGAATGCCCCAGTTAGCGAAACTGGTTACTCTCACCGCATTTCTAGTCCCGGGCGTCATTGGCAGACCCGCTTTTTCCTTAACACACCAATATTGTAAACTGCCTCTTAAGGAAAAAGATCCGATAAAACCTTATAGCCCAATCACTTGGACATCACGAGAAATCTCTTGTTTGGCATACCACTTTGGTTCCAGTTATGCCACAACTGTTAACTTTGGCGAGGGCTAAACCCTTCTTGCGAGACCGACTCTATCGTTACCTTAGTATCATAACACGCAGCACTCTAGCTCTACCAATCCTCAATCAAGAGTAGTCCGGAGACAAGGAATTTACAAGGTATCCCTCATAAACGACTTTTGGATTTAATGAGTTAAAGTAAGTGCCTCCAGTCAGGAGGGTTACACTTTTCAACGCTATTCCGGGAACAGGGCTCGAACCTGCAATCTTCGGAGGATGAGTCCGACGAGATACCATTTCTCCACCCCGGGATATTAAACGCCACCGAAAGAAGGTTAGAATGGTGGCTATGGAGACTGCAGGGCTCGAACCTACGACCAACGGATTAAAAGTCCGCAACTCTACCAGCTGAGTTAAGCCTCCGTTAATTATTATAAGCTTTTTATCCTAAAAAAATTAAGACCAAAAACAGATGGGAAGAGAGGGACTCGAACCCCCGAACCCAATGGGAGCGGATTTACAGTCCGCTGCAGCCTTTGGACCCAGAACAAACACGATCATTTCAAACATCATTAAATTGCTTGAAATACATTATTTTATACTGGGCGTCTTCGATAAAAAGCTGTTCAAGTCCGTTACGATCAAACTCTAATAGCCTGACCCATTGCGGTTTCTCTTAGTTCTCAGTATCGTTTAGACTCGCAACCAACTTAGAATCTAAGTTAACGATTGCTAAAGATTGGAACCAAAGAATCCAACCTAGAAGACTTCAATCTTCCATCAACTATTATAAAGTTTTTATCCTAAAAAACTAAGACCAAAAACTTATGAGGAGAGAGGGATTCGAACCCCCGAACCCAATGGGAGCGGATTTACAGTCCGCTGCATTTAGCCTCTCTGCTATCTCCCCTAATTTAATGGCTCAAGAAGGATTCGAACCTCCGACGCACAGATCTTCAATCTGTCGCTCTACCATCTGAGCTATCAAGCCTATTTATATTATTATACCTCATTCCTGAAATAAATTAAGACGAGAAATAATGTACATAATCTTTTAAGAATAGAAAGGGATTCGAACCCTCTAACTATTTAAGGGGTCGGGTTGCAACCGACTGCGTTTAACCACTTCGCTACCTCCTTTGGACCCTTTACAAACAAGTTCAAACACTCTTTGAATTGTTTGAACAGCATTATTTGCATGGGCGTCTTCGATAAAAAGCTGTTCAAGTCCGTTACGATCAAACTCTAATAGCCTGACCCATTGCGGTTTCTCTTAGTTCTCAGTATCGTTTAGACTCGCAACCAACTTAGAATCTAAGTTAACGATTGCTAAAGATTGGAACCAAAGAATCCAACCTAGAAGATTTCAATCTTCTATTAACTATTATAAAGTTTTTATCCTAACAAATTACGACTAAAAACAAAATTCTAGGTGATCGACGGGCATCGAACCCGTGCATACCGGATTCACAGTCCAGCGTGTTAACCTCTTCACCACGATCACCAAAAATAAAACACGGTTAGTAGGACTCGAACCCACGTCGATGGTTTTGGAGACCACAATTCTACCTCTGAACTATAACCGCAAAAACTGGGATAGCTGGATTCGAACCAACGCTGAAGGCTTCAAAGACCTTTGTCTTACCGCTTGACTATATCCCATAAAATTAAACAGCTTCAACGACAGCTTCGATACAACCATCAATCTCCACTGTCTCCACTGTTTGCAACTAGGTTTTTCTATTGATCCACTAGAAAGGTTCTGCAAGCCTACCCATAAACCTTTAGCACTAAAATCTGCTCGATTTAGCACTCAATCTGCTCGATGCCAGAGAATCTCAATACTATTTAATGACGAGTATCGTCACCTCTTCTCGCTGAGGTGCGTTGACGAATATCACAGAGGACCGTCGCCAGGGCGCCTATTAAAAGGTGGTCTTAACCAAAACTGTAGTCATTGCTCTCACTACACTTTTGGAGAATGGACCTCACAGGACTCGAACCTGCAACCACCCGGTTATGAGCCGGGAGCTCTGACCAATTGAGCTAAAGGTCCTAAATCTCTACCCGCCACATCTCTCAAGACCATCATCGGGAATCACTCCGATTACTGCCGGATGCACAGACATAGAGCAAACTAAGTCTCGTCCGCCACAGCTGATTAGACTGGACGACCATAATTCTGTTTACGTTCCCTGCTGGAATCGAACCAGCATTAAAGGGTTAGAAGTCCTTTGTCATTTCCGTTAGACCAAGGGAACTGATTGTTTATGAAACTATTATAACTCAAAGTTTTTAAATTGTCAACAGTTTTTTAAACTTTTTTTACTTTATTAAAAACTTTAAATTAATAAAATGGAGCCGGTGGGTATCGAACCCACGTCCAAACGACCGCCAAACCAAACTTTAAATTACACGTTTACTTGTTCTATCTTGCGAAGCCCACCACTGGAACAAGAGCAGTAGGGGTGTGAAATGCTGGAACTCGCCCAGCCGACTAGAAATCTAGTCGAAACGAACTACTGTGTTGTCATGAATCGCCCGATTGCGACCTGACCATTCCTCTTTATTTTGTCGTGCTTATTAGAGCCGACGATCTAAGGGTGTTAGACACCCAACCAAACAGCGTCTATAAAGACGATTAAGCGAAACTTTTTACAGTTATTTTAGGTTGGCAGTTAGGCTGCCAGACCACGTGAGTTTGATTTTTTGAATCGCCTGTCGAATCCAAAACGACCCCTCAATTTAAAACCTGCGTGGATACGTGATCTGACTAATTTAATAGCCTGCAGGTTTAGAGCTCTTAACTCTAAGCCGACCATCAGACTCGAACTGACAACCAAAGTCTTACAAGGACTCCGCTCTACCATTGAGCTAAGCCGGCTTATCTATTACTATCTTATTTTACATCAAAAACAATTCATTGTCAAGCACAATTTGAAATTATTTTTGAAGTTAAAAAAATAGTCTAAGGTTGAAAAAAACCTTAAACTATTATAATCTTTTTTTTATAATCAAAACCATTACTTGAATTGAGCTTCAACTGGGTCTAGTACAATTTTTTGATTATACTCTTCTTCCGAAATAACACTCAATTTTACTATTGGTGGAACAGGACGTTGAGCGCCTTCATCGTCTATATAGATCTTACTTCCATGTGGGTAAGTAGCTTCCACCAAGATGAATGAACCATCTGGAACTCCTTCTTCCAATAGCAATTCCGTTAACGGATCTTCAACCTCTTTTACAATTAGTCGGTCAAGTGGACGACCACCCAGATCAAGTTCTTCTATTGGAAGTTTATAGGCTGATGATAACAACCAAGCAACGTCAACTTGAGGGTTCGACTCGTCTTGGAATGTTTCAGTAATCTTCTTGCCGTAAACAATCTTTATGTTACGGTTTTTTGCCAGACGCTTCTTCAATGCCATCAATTTAATATTGGCGATTTTTTCCAAATCATGACGTTTCAAAGAATAGAAGATAACATTAGAGTCAATACGGTTAATAAACTCAGGTTTGAAACCTTTACCACCCTTTTCCGGATCGGGATTTCGAAGTTGAGCATTAATTACTGAAACAACTTCAGGAGGAAGCTCACCGGTTTTCAAATCCTGTCCACGAAGAATTGTTTGAGATGCAATATTGGATGTGAAAATGATAATTGTATTAGTGAAATCAACTATATCACCACGAGAATCTGCAAGTCGTCCATCGTCCAGAACCGATAAAAGAACGTCAAAGATCCCTGGGTGAGCCTTTTCCGCCTCGTCAAACAATAGAAGAGAATAAGGATTCTTTTTAACGTATTCAGTCATTTCTCCACCGGAGTCAAGTTTATCCTCTCCGGGAGGAGCTCCAATCAATCGTGAAACCGCACTGATGCTTTTCAACTCACCGCAGTCAAAGCGTTTCATATTGTTCTCGCTTCCAAATTGAACATCCGCCAGAGCTTTAACAAGTTCAGTATTGTGGGTTACTACTAGATTTCTTCCAGCAAGGAATAAGTGTTCTTCGTTATCTACAAGAATACATGCTGCTTCTTCTGTAATTCCAGTTTTAGTAATTTCATCAATTCTAACGAATCCAGGATCCTTCAAGTTGCCTTTATGACTCAAATTAATAGATGCTTGATCTCTTAATTGTTTATTTCCAATAATATTGAAAACTTCATCTTTATTAGCAAATAAAATCTCTAAACAATCTTTGGATACAATCCGGTTTTGAATTCCAACAGAGAATAACAATTCTCTTATATCCAAAACCAACTGTTCACGATTTTCAGCTTTGAAAAACAACTTGCCAGATTCGAAGACTCCATAATGATCCATTGCACCACGAATTACATCAATACGTTGCTGTAGTTTAGTAAACTTAATCGCACTAGTGATCTGTTGTGTATGTTTGCCCACTGCAAAATAAAGGGATTCAACATCATCCATCGAACCGGAATAAAACTCAATGGCACCACCAGTTGGGATACTAACCTTCTTACCTTGTTCAAGTAGAGGAATAATCTCTTTAACTGTTAAAGTCTGGAGTTTTTTTGATCTTCCGATTTTAACAGAGAACAAATGATCAAGGTCTGCATCCAACGTTCTACCATCCGCTAAAACAACAGAACGAAATTCCCTTTGCCCTTGTGGAAAGAAACCTAAAATCTTTGTTGGTTTTCCAGTTCTATCAAAAACTTCATCTCCAACTTTTAGATTTTCAAGTTTGACAAATCCACGGTCAGGTGTAGCAATAAGTTCATTTACACTTAGCGCCTTACCCACACCAGATGGACCAAGAAAGATAAATGCACCAATTGGCTGGTCTGTCTTACTAACTCCCAATCTAGAACGTTTAATCGCATAAGATACAGTTCTGATTGCATGATCTTGCCCGATAACCCTACGTTTAAGTTTTTTATCCATGTTTTTGAGTCGATCTAATTCAGTTTGAGTTAGATCAGAAACCGGAATACCTGTTGTGGATTCAATTGTTTTTTGAACCTCATCAACGTCAACCACATCTTTAATCATGAGGTTAGGTTTAGAATAAAAAGTATTTTTAAGTTGATCAGCTTGATTTTCTAAAGTATTTTTGCGATTATTCAAAGCTGTAACCTCATCCAAATCATTTGGGTCACTAAAGCCTTTTTTCTCGTAAACTGCCAAACTATTTTCAATTTTAGCAAGTTCACCACGAACCTTACCTAGGAAATCCAATACTGATTTCTGCTCTTCCCAAGCCTTCACTTGTGATTCATAATGAGGTTTTTTTAGATCAATTTCTTTTTTTAGAAGAATTTTCTCATCCGGATCTTCTTCCATCTCATAGTCTGAAATAAGTGTATCGATTTCTCCCTGTAACAGTTTCAGTTCCTTTGGCATTGAATCGATAGACAACCTAGTTAAGGCACAAGATTTATCCAAGATGTCAATTGATTTATCTGGGTTTCTTCTACTTGGTAAGTATCGAATAGATAAATCAACAGCGGCTTCAATAGCCTTCGTTGAAATTGTAACTCCATGGAAAGATTCAAGAGAACGTTTACGAGATTTCAGAATTCGAATTGTGCTTTCACGGTTCAACTCTTGAATCGTACACTTTTGAAAACGACGAACAAGGGCTTTATCTTGCTCAATATACTTGTGAAATTCCCAGTCGGTTGTAGATCCGATCATACGAAGCTCACCACGAGCCAATGCAGGTTTAATCAAGTCACCAGCATCTAGTTCGCCTTCTTTATCAAGAATTACGTGAGTTTCATCGACAAAAAGGATTATATTACCAGCTTTTCGGACTTCTTCAACAATCTTCTTAATCCGGAAATGGTAACCACCATCGCTAGTATCTTTATTTGATAAAGCTGGGATATCCAATTCCCAAAGGTCAAAACCTTTTATTGAGTCCGGCACAGAGTCAATAGCTAAAAGTTGAGCAAGCCCTTCTACAATCGCAGTTTTACCAGTACCCGCCTCACCAACTAAGATAGCATTATTCTTGTATCGTTGAGTGATAATCCCCATTACTTCTCGAGTTTCTAATTCACGAGCCAAAATTGGTGCAAAATCTTTACTTTTTCTATACTTCTCCGTAATATTAGTTCCAAATTGTGTCAAAGTTGGAACGTTATTTTTCGAAGTCTTTTTGATTTCTAATTCCTTTTTATTCAAAATAACTCCTTTAATTAAAATCTTCCTAGTTCAGCATCAGAAATAATACGTTTCACATCTGCAGTGTTTCTTCCAAAAAAGAAATCGTTTGAATCAAAAACAATATTATAACCATAAAAGGCATTATTTAATGGTAATTGATTCTCTGTTAAATCTACCGGTCTTAAATGAATCAATTCACTTCCTAATTCTGAATTAACCATATAAAAATCCGCAGTTGTCTGATACAATTGAAGTAATGTAACTTGTCCTAGCAAGTATTCCAGATAAGTCTGTCTGTTTGGTTTGAATAACAAAAACTGCCAATTTCCATCACGACCCAAATCATACAGAATTCCAAACCATCGACTTCCATCCTTGGTATCAAAACCAAACTGGTATGGAAAAACAACTTCAAATTGGTATGGGTTATCCTTGTGCATTGCTGGAAGGTGTCGTTTTACATAAACTTTAACGTTTACCGGGTCACCAACCGGTTCTCCGAATACCCCCTTGAAGAAATCATCCCAACTGTCAATAACCATGCCTTCAGAAAGGTGTTTATCTCGATATTCTTTATTAATTATGTCACTAGCATTTCCCGTCCGGGTAAATAGTTCTTTATCTATAGCCAAAGTAAAATCCTCCGGTTTTATTTATTACTTATTTTATTGTAAAGCAAAAAAAGAGAACCATTTAAAGGTCTCTTTTTCTAGTTATTAGAATGGAAGATCATCGTCTGATACTTCTAGTGGATTTCCGTTGTCTAAGTCACCTTTACGCATTGGTGCCTCTCCAGCACTTCGTGGTTTAGGAGCTTCGATATAAGGTTGATCTACACGCAAGTCAAGGTAGATTTTATCCCCATCTCCTTCACGTGTACCAATTGTTACACTAGTACGCAAACGAGCACCTTTTTTAAGACGTTCAGCGATCGCATTCGCTTCTTCTTCAGTATGAGTGAACCAACTAATTCCGGCAGGAATTGTGTTGTATTCAGGGTTTTCAACAAAGTCTGTTCCAAAGATTTCATTGATTGTATCTACTACACCAGCAAGGTTTGTGAAGTTACTTACTACAAAACTTGAACCAGCTTTACGAACTTCTGAATCTTTTCCAGCAAATCCTGATAGTGTTGCTCGAACTTCTGTACCATTCTTTGACTCGAAAGGAGTGCCAAAATCAATCAAACTCTTAAAATCATTCTTTTTAGTTGCCATTTATAAAAAACCTCTGTTTCTTTTTTTAATCTATTTTTACGCTCTTTTATTAGCGCTCCCCGAGTTGTCCCCAGGTATTGGAAGTTCAGGACTCGAACCTAAAAGATTAAAATCTATTCTACTAATGAATCTTCCACTTTTAATTTTATGAACTTTATAAATCTATTATACCATAAATAATTTCATTGTCAATAGTTTTGTTAAATAATTTCAACTTCTTTAACAACTCTAGTAGACAAAGATTTCTCTTCAACTATTATAGTTTCTTTGTCTTCCAAAACGTTATCGAGTTCTACATCAAATTCCCATCCAGAATCTAAATCCACTCTTTGATTGTCCCAGAAGACAATTACATAAAGCATGTAACGAACAAAGATTCCAGCTATGTAAAGACAAAGTGCAAATCTAGCTGCACTAAAAAGAAACGCTAAAAAAATTATCCGAATTAAAATAACCGGCATGCCAGTCATTTTTGCAAATAACCCGCAAACACCAAATAATACTCTCTTTTTCAAATCTACGACCTCTTTTAAATTATTTCAAAACGTTATCTATAAGAAAGATTATATCACCAATCTTAAAATAAGTCAACAAAAAAGGCAGACAACTCTGCCTTTTTTTTACTTTTTATTTAAGAGCTTTTCTGAAAGTGTCCCAGTTTAAATCATCCAATGTAGCTTTACTTTGAACCGGGTTCTGTCTATAAACTCGGACCCATTGATCTTCTTTATAAATCTTGTTGTAATAGATTCCATAAAGAGTCAATCTTCCATTTTGATCTTCTAGGACAAATGCAGTCACATCTCTACCACTTTCAATTTCTTTGAAACGAATTTGATAAATTGAGTTCAAGCTCTTATACTTATTCCATGCTTCCATTGCTTTATTAGTATCAGTAGATTCTATATTGATTCGCTGAGCTTTTTGAACAATATCTTCATAGTTTTTGAATTGAAGAGCTTCTTGATAAACGGCTGGTTGAGTAATAACTGTAGAATTATCATCAACAACAAACTCGCTAAGACCGGCTATCCCAAGAGCTGAAGCAATTGTTGCAGCTGAAAATGGAGTCCCAATTCGGTCTTTAAACTTCCTACCAAATTGTCCTTCAAACTCAGATTTTCCAGCAGGAGAAACACCTTCTACACTTTGTAGAAACTCATAGTAGTTCATTGCATCACGACCAATACCATAAGCAATTAAGTTTTCATCTGTTGTGAACTTATAATTTTTACCATTTCTTGCGTATGATGCTGCCGCAGCACTTGCATCACCGGGATCTTTGGTAGATAGTAATGTTATTTCATTTTTTATGAAAGCTTCTGTACCGTTAAATTCCTCTTTCTTCTTGTTCTTATCAGCAAAAGCGTCATTAGAAATCTGTAGTGGCAATTCAAAAAGGTACTTATAGCCTCTATCTCCAACTTTGGAACCGTCTACCGATTCAGCCAAAACTTTTTTCGCACGAAAATCTTTTCCTCTTTTTGCTTCTGGAGCGGAAACAACAACCTTTTCTTCTACACCGAGTGGTTTGGTTCTCTCATGTCTAAGGTATAAACCAACCCCTCCTGAAACAATCCCAGCAAGGGTGATTACAATTACAACTTTTCCCTTAGTTGTTTTAAAAAACTTAACCATTTCAGTTTTTACTTTTTCTAGATTGTCTTCATCTCCGGTATTTTTAAAAAAGATTTTTCTTTTCTTTTTTACCTGTTCCTCTTTTTTATTATCTTGTTTATTTTCCTTATTTTCTTTCAATATTAATCCTCCTTATCTGGAAGTATATAGTTTGGCAAATCAAGTTGCCCTTTTAAACGTTCATAAACTTGACTGAATGTTAAATCCTTTTCTGCAATTTGCAAAATAAGATTAGCAACCTGATCCTTTGATAATTCTATTACGTTTTTAGGAGGAATCATTGCGGGTTTCTTTTTATCTGAAAACAATTTCTTTTTCATTCCTGTTAAGTTCCAAAGTCTTCCATTGCTAGTCAAACCATTTTTAGGTATAAAAAGATAATGCCAGTCTGAATTAACCAGCCACCACAATTCAGTCTTGTTATTATAGATAAATAAACAATTGTTTACTTCTTTTATAAGTCCGTTTCCAACAAGAATTTGAAACTCGTCCTTCATCGAAGTATTATATTGAATTATGAAGTTTTCATTTCCTCTTTCTTTTATAAAAGCCACGTTAAAATCTCCTTAATCTATTAAGAAAAAAGGTCTACCTAAAAAGGAAGACCAATTATTTCAATGTTGCATTGGTCACAGAACCAACTTCTACTTTTCTTACTCCAGTTTGTGGATCTTCTGTAACTCGAATAGAGAAGTAATGGGCATCTGCCAAACCGACAGCAACCATTTCATTATATCCGAGAATCATGAGTTCACTTCCAGAATAATCAGTACAATTGCCAATAACATTAGCAGTCCGAATTATAGATTGAGTATCCGTACTATCATCAATAATAACCAACAATTTTGGTAATGTACTTGAATCTAGTGGATAATACTTATACCCAGTTTTTGTTTCTTTGAAAATTGCATTAATCCCTCTTAAAGTGTCAGAGAAGAACAAATCCTCTTTACCTTTTTCAGCAACTACACCGATAAAGTTAATAGGAATAAATGAATTATCTACTCCAAGAGATACAGAAAAATCAATATCGTAAGGCTCTCCACCTAAACGGAAGTTTGGGTTTTTTTGATAATCTCGAATAGACAATTTCTTTAAGTTCTTAAATGCAATGAATAGCTCTGTCTGTTTAAGAACTTTTCTGATAACCTTAGAACTTCTAAAGTGGTCAGTATGTCTCCATTTAGTTAGATCGTCTCCTTCTGCCATCAACAAGTATGAACCAGCAAAATCCAAAACATAGATTTTTAAATCGCCAGGAGATTGAATTAGTTTTTCTTCCATGCTTTCACTTAAAACAAAATAATTTACAAAGTGTTGCATCGCAAGATTATCCATGAAAGATTCATCGACACTAAAACCGGTTCCTCTGTTTATTTGATCTAATGTAACAAATCCAGATTGGAAGATGAAACGAATGATTTCCACCACATCGTCACCAATTTTTCTTTCAAATCTTCTTTTTGCAACATCCGCAGATGATACAGAACGAAAAGAAAAGTTTGGTGCAAAAAAGGTTTGAGTTAAATTATCAGGGATTTGACCATAGTTAACCCCAATTGCATCTTTTTTAATAGCCATTTTATTCTTCTACTCCTTTTTCTTCTAATTCTAATTCAGTTAATCTCTGTTCCAAATCTTCCCTAAATCGGAATATTGAGTCATCTGTAAAGTGCGGATCCACTGTAATAATAGAACCAAGACCACCAGAGCGCCTAATTGAATACTTGATTTTCTTGATTTTAACACCGACAACTTGACCTTCAATCAATAAAGAGTCAATACTTTCATGTGGATGCCAACACTTAATTACAATTTCACTTCTGTTAGTAACTTCTGGTGCAACAAAAACACCAACTTTAACATAAACAGAATTGACATCTCGATCTACAACAACTCCAGTCACAAGATCTTCTGGTTTAATTGTATCTTTTTCTACAACTTTATTGTAAATAGGAACTTCTGGCTTAATTTTTGTAGTTACTTCTACAACCCTACCATTTTTCTTAACACGTTTAAAGATTACAGGAATTTTATCACCAACAGTTAAAAACAGTTTTAATTCAATATCATTTGAACTGCCAAGAAACTCACTCTTAGTAAGAGTTAATTTTAATTTATTCCATAGTAAAATTACACTAAAGTTTGTCACTCCAATTACTTCAGCGAGTACTTCACCAGCGCTCTCTAATTCTTTAATTTTTTTAGCTCTCACTTGGTCTTCGTACTTTTTAGTTGAGAAAACTGCAATTGTATCAGTTTGTCCATCTTCGTATTGAATAGAAACAAAGTCTAACAAGTAACCTCGTCTAGAAATCCCTTGGACTTTATCAGTTAGTGAACCAGAAGATGAAAACTCACCTTCTGGAATAACACCACGACATCCATCAACATCGACAATTGCAACTTTATCTCCAGTTTTCCAATAACCTTCTAAATCGAAGTTTATTTTAAGAACCTCAAGAATTCTCAAATAATAAAAGTATGAATCTTTTCTTTCGTAATTTTTTTCAAGTAACCAAAGTGGAACACTCAATACTTTATCTTTATCCATAACCTCTCCTTTCTTATCCACCCATTTTAGCCATTAAAGTTTCAAAAGTTGATGTGTAATCTTCTTGATTATTTACTGCATCAACAACTTGTTTTGCAGAATCACCAACTGTACCAAGATTTCCTAGTTCAAAAGGATTCGAAGCTCCAACTACAAATGGAGAATTAGGAAGTTCTCCAGCAGGTTGTTGATTTGTTTGTACTTCTGGTTCAACAAATGAGAATGGAGAAGCTTCTACAGGTTTATTCACAACCTCTTTAGGTTCCAATTTTGGTTCCACATCGGGAACACTTAAAACTGGTAGTTCAAATTCTAGAGGTTTTAAAACTTGATTATTATCAGATTTTACATCATGCGGTTGTTCTTGAACTGGTTTACCTTGAGTCGGTTTTACAGCACCATTTCTGAAATTGTCTTTTTTATTCTTTGGTCTTTCTCCATTTTGTTTTTGGTTTTGAATGTTTTGGTTCTGACCATGACCATTTTGATTTCTTGGGTTTCTTGTTCTTTTTTCAAATGGAACTCGTCTTTCTTGGAGTTCTTGATTTGATTTTTGCCCCTTATCAGATTGATCTTTATTAAATCTTTCTTGTTTTTTAGATGGCTCAACCTTTTTGTTCCTTTCAGAAACTTCTCTTTTTGCTTCAGAGGTAGGAGCTGGTTCTTTTACCGGTTTCTTATCAGAAACTTGATTTCTGTCCTCTGGTAGAGCCTTTTTATTTTCGGTAGACTGATTCAAAGATTTTGATGCTTTTTTAGTTTCTGCTTTATGTTCCGTATTCTTAATTTCTGATTTTTCATCTTCTTTAAAGATTGGTTTATAAAGTAACTTTTCAGGGCTCTTTAAGAAAGCACCAATTCTTGGTTTTGAAGTAATACGAATGAACAACTGAGACAAATCCAAATCTTCTCCAACACTATCAGTAGTTAATGTAAGCGCTTGAGTTCCATAAGGGAGAGCCTTCAATTGAGCTTTAGAAGGTTTTGCTTCTGCAGTGCTTGCAAACAAAACGTAATCTCCATTTGCGACAATTTTATAATCCATCAACTCTTTAAATGATTCAGAGAATACAATTTCAAAAGTGTCGATGAATGGTGCTAGTTTTTCAATGATTTTATTGCTAGGTTTATTTTCTGTGATAACAAATAACAAGTTACACACCTCTCTATCTTTATTTTCTATTCCTATATTACATCTTTTATATCAAAAAAAACGAGACAAAATTGCTCGTTTTTAATTTTTTCGATAAAGATTTGGGTCAAAAAACAGTTTTTTACGTTCTTCTGTCTCTTTTCCCATCAATTTATCAATTAATTCAAAAGTTTCTTCTTCCAAATCAGAATCTTCTGGTAAAGTTATTTGAATTAATCTTCTAGTTTGAGGATCTATAATAGTTTCTTTTACCTCGTGAGCATCCAATTCTCCTAGTCCTTTATTACGCTGGACTTTTTTTACTTGTTTTCGTTTTTTCGCTAGAAGCTCCTTCTGTTCAAAGTTTGAATACGTGTAAACCCGGCTCCCATCCTTTAATTCATTAACAAACAAAGGCGTAAGGACTCGATACACAAAACCACCTTTAATTAATTCTGGACAGAATCTTAAGATTGCTGAAATAATCAAGTTTGAGATTGCAGCTCCATCCGGGTCCTGGTCAGTTGCGATAATAATGCGATCATAATTTCTTTTACTTATATCAACAGAATCCAAGATCCCAGTACCAACTGCAGTAAAGAAAGCACCAATTTCTGAATTACCTAGAGCTTTAGCAACACTTGATTTATAGGCGTTCAAAACTTTACCTCGAAAAGGAATCATTGCTTGAAACATCGGGTCTTTTTCGTTTCGAACCGAACCGCCAGCAGAATCTCCTTCTACCAAGAAGAGCTCTGACCCTTTTCCAGCACCAACAAGTTTACAATTGCTCAATTTTTTGTTGGTAGCAAGTTTGTTACCTTTATCTTTTAAATTGAAATTAGATTCATCTTCTTTTTTTCTATCAGATGCTCTCTTCAATGCTTGTTTTATCACAGGGATGATGCCTTCCACATCCCGGTCTAGAACAATTTGTCCACCATGATATACAATTTGATTCATTGCAGAAGAAGCTTCTTCTGAAGTTACCTCTTTCTTGGATTGTCCATTAAACTTAGGTTTCGGATGCTTTAAGGAAACTACTAGAACAAGACCAGGAATTAAATCTCTTGATTTAATAGTTGTTTTTGAAAGTCCTAACTCAGTTGCATAACGATTTAATAGTTTAGAAAACCCGGAGCCAGCACCAACTATAGGTGTACCAAGAAGTGGGTTTGGAACATTATTAGTAAATAAGGATGCAATTCTAGAACTGTTATCACTCCAGGCAAACGCAACCTCTGCAGAAATTGTAACTTCTGAGCCTCCAACTTTTGCTACTGCATTATCTTCGAAAGAATAAATCGGTGTTATTAAGTTACCTCCTTCTTTCTTGATTAAGTCTTCGACCAATTGTTTTATTCCATTAGGTTCCGAAAACACCATTGTACTTCCTGAAGCTTCATCGATCAACTCAATTGTAACTTCTGGAACTACATAACAGACTGATTTTAAAAAGTTGCGTAAAACTTTTTTATTAAACTTGTTTGAGTCAAAAACTTTGTCACTCGGCAACCATCTAACCATTGTTCCGTGCTCTAGGTCGTTTTTTTCTTGTTTTGTAGCTGGAAGATTTTTACCACCCTTCAATTTTACTGTTGGAACAGCGGGCTCTCCATTTTTAAATTCATACCGGTCATAATAAACCTTACCATCACGAAAAGATTTAACTTCAAACCATTCACTTGTAGCAACAACGGCTTTCATACCAACCCCGTGCTGAGAAGAACCATCGCCATCTCCTGCCAATGCCTTACCAGTGTTTATTTTAGTAAAAGCTGCTCTCAACGTTGGTTCCCCAAACTTTTCAGAAAATTCTGCAGGAACACCACGTCCATCGTCTAAAACAGAAATAGATCCATCCTTGTGAAGGGTTACTGTAATTTTTTCAGCAACACCAATTCTAACCTCATCAATAGAATTCATCACAGCTTCTTCCAAGGTATGTTGAGGTGTATCAACGCTCCCGAGATACATTGACGGTTTTAGAAAAACATGCATCAGTGGTTCTACATGAGCGAGATCTTTATCGGAATACGAATTAATTAATTCTTCTTTTGTTTTCGCCATTATTTTTTATTACTCTCCTTTATTTTTAATTTAAATCATTTTTTTCACTACTTATAGGGTAATGTTTTTTCTGAAACAAAAAAAGAAGATTTTACAAAATCCTCTTTTACTGATTAAGACGTTCTTTAACTAGACTGACACGTTCTAAGTTCGATGTATTCGCAATAGCTTGATTAAAAGTATCTTCTTGTCCAATAATAATATTCAACTCTTTTGTTCTTGTGTAGCCTGTGTAAATCAAACTTCGATTTAAGCTTCTTGTATGGATGCTATCAACAACCATTATAACAGCACGAGCTTCAGAACCTTGACTTTTGTGAATTGTAATTGCATAAGCCAAGTTTATATCATAAACTTTAAAACCAGAATAGGTTACAATTCGATCTTCTTCATTTGGATCTTCTGACTCAAAACAAACATCCATACTTTTAGAACCATTAGGTAAATTATTAATCGCAATCACGACGCCAGTCTCACCATTAAAAACATTGTTGTCATAATCATTAATTAATTGAATTACAGGATCACCAATATAAAACGCAGAATTATCACGTTTACGAATTAAAACCGGGTCACTATCAGAATGCTTAAAACAAGCTCTTTGAAGTTGATGGTTAAGATTCAAAGTACCTAAATCACCACCATTCGTGGCGGTCAACACTAAAATCTCCTTAAAATCCATACCTCTAGAAAGAAGTTTTTTGTATACTTCGATAACTTGTTTTTTTGTTCTCTCTGTGCTAGATGCTCTAACAAAAAAAGTATCACCCAGACTACCATCTGAACGTTTTTCATTAAAAACTGGTCCGTTTTCTCTACCAATTCCGAGACCATCTTTCATTGCATGAGCATTAAAAACAAGTCTTGACCCCTCCTCTTGTCTAAAGACTTTATTTAAAACAATTGTTGGAACTTTTTTACTTTCGATCAAATCTCGAAGTATAAGACCTGCCCCAACAGATGGTAATTGATTTTCATCACCAACCAAAAGAAGATTTGTCCCTTCGGAAAGACTTGATAAAAGTTCTGAAAACAAGTAAACATCGATCATAGAGGCTTCATCAACAATAACAAACGGTTCTTCAATTGTTACAGGGTTCTCTTCAACCCCAAAGCCTTTTAATTTCAATTTTCGATGAATGGTAGAAGCTTGTACTCCTAAAACTTCAGACATCCTTTTTGCGGCTTTACCAGTTGGAGCCAATAACGCAACTCGACCATCAGTTAATTTTTCATTTGCAACCAAATAATCAATAAACTCTTTTACAGCCTTTACGGTTGTCGTCTTCCCAGATCCTGGACCACCAGTAAGAATAGAAATCCGATTGTTGGCTAAAAGATCAACTGCATCTTTTTGTCTTGATGCAAGTGAGAATCCATTCTGTTTTTCATAATTTTCTATGTAATTAATTTTGTCGTCTTTATCTGAAACTTTGAAACTATTTTTAACAAAACGCTTCAAAAGATTTACAATCTTAGTTTCAGCAAGATAAGATTGCTGTAAGTATACAAACTTCTCGCCTTTATTTGTTTTAGCAAAGTATACTTCCTGTTCTTGTTCTAACTCCTTTAAAATTATTTGAAGTTTACGTTTACCAATTTTTGAACCAATCGCACTAAAAGATGACAATCTATTCAAAAACGATCCATCTGTAAAAACAGATTCTAAATCATCAAGATTCAAAGCTAAAGAGCCTGATAATTCTAATTTTAACTTCAAGTAATACTTAACAGCAGTACGAATTCTTGAATCTGACTTTGCATAAACTTCCAAGTTTGGGTTATTTTTATTCTTCAAAAGCTGTTTGTAATAAAACTCATCTGCAACTCTCCAAGATAAAGGGTTCAACTCTGCGATCTCATAAGGATTTTCCACAAGCTGTTCATAAGCTTTTGATCCAAACTTATCGAAAAGTGGATATGCATACTTCTCAGTAGTATTCATGGAGTTTAACAAAGCAAAGAGTTTGTCTAATACAACACCATTTCCAAGAACAGATTTGATTGACTCTAAACTTTTAACAGTTATTGGAGTATCAACCTCTTTAACTCTTTCAGGAGTTTGCGAAAGAATCCGTAGGGTTTCTTCCCCGAAAAAATCAACAATCTTTGCTGCTTTTAACTTGCCAATACCATCAATTTTGTCACTCAAATAATCAATCATTTCCGAACGAGTCCTAGGAATGTAAGGCTCTATTGGTTTTGTGATTTTGATTGAATATCCGTGCTTTTTATTATATTGAATCAATCCGGAAGTTGTGAAGCGGTCTCCAATTTTAGGGTCTGCAATTTTGCCTGATACTACAGTTTTGTTTTGGGGGAACAATACTCTGTGTGAGTTCCAGACGATTTTAGATGCAACCATAGTGAAAGTTTCATCGTTACGAAATAAAATTCGCTCAATGATAAAATCAAATTCTATTTCTTGAGATCTATCAAAATCCTCAACGAATGTAGCTGACTTTGTGTAAACTTGACCCTTTCTAACCATTTCAGAACCTCCTTCTTTGATTTTTTTAGACTTCTGTTAGACGTAAAACAATTATAACCTAGAAATTCTAAAAAGTCAAATCCGAGATTTTCATTTTTGTAGGGTAAAAAATGAAATGGTAGATGGGGTTGATGCTTGAAAGGTAGATGGGGTTGATGCTTGAAAGTTTAAAACAATTATTTATGGTGAGGGGAGATTTAAAAACGAAAAGTCTGATTCGTCTGATTTGTGATTCAAAACTAGTATAAGACTTTTCGTGAAAAAAATAACAGTAAAAAATACTTAACTTAAAGTATCTCTATGTAGGGTAGTAGTTCGCTATCGCTCACTACTGTTTCGCACTAAAGTGCTCAACATTTTTTTGCTCTTGACATTCAGAAAAAAAAGAACTATAATCAGAATATGGGGGTAGGGGGAAGGGTTTGAATTATTCAAACTCTAAAAGAACTTAATAAGTATTACTGTTATAGATAGTTTGAATAGTACTATTCAAACTATAAAAGTATTATAATAAATAACTATTATAGTTTGAATACTAGTATTCAAACTATATAATAATAATTCTTAATTAATAATAGTAGCTGAGGGTGTCGCTTCGCTCCTTTATTTATTTTTAAATTAGT
>ERZ772973.27-NODE-27-length-125322-cov-175.242_pt1 | contig 125322 bp, 106 predicted proteins | sample MGYA00580672_ERZ772973 | MGnify/ENA primary metagenome ERZ772973 (study PRJEB29015, sample SAMEA2737938) | human oral metagenome | biome: human oral; feature: human-associated habitat; material: dental | place: China | collected 2152 ...
GGCGCCGGCCCCCGCGCCGCCGGCGCCCGCTCCGGCGCCCTTGGAGGCGGCCGAGGCGCCCGCTCCGGAACCGCCCCCGCCCGAAGCGCCCCCGCCGGGACCGCTGAGCTGGCTGCCCCTGATGGACCCGGTGGGGATCTGGCCGAGCTGGCCGCCCGACATGGACATCCCGGCGGCCCCGCCGGCCGTCGCGGCGACCATGGGCGTCACGAACCGCATGAGGGCGGGCATGGCGAACAGGGCCAGGACCATGAGGATGATGCCGGTGATGGCGCTGATGAGCCCGGTTCCGTCATCGCTGAAGGCGTCCGCTCCAGCAAGCCTGAAGGCGGCGGCGTAGACGATCGCAGCCGCCGGCTTGTACATGATGAAGGCGGTCAGCCAGCCGATGCACTTGGTGAACCAGGACTTGCCGGTCTGGGTGTTGGTGAACGAGGCGGTCAGCGGCAGGACGCCGCACAGGATCACGAGCATTCCACTGCGGACGATCATGAGCGCGATCTGAATGCACGAGGCGATGAGGGCGATCAGCCCCAGGACGATGATCGTCATGGCGGGCAGCGGCGTCGGCGAGGAGGAGGACAGGGACAGCAGTGCACTGATGTTCTCGGCGAATCCGCCTCCGTCCAGAGACCGATCGATGACCCATGAGGAGAAGCCGTCCGCCGCGGTGACCAGCAGACTGACAATAGTGACGCCCGCGCCTCCGACGACGATGAGGGTGAGCATGCTCTTGACCGTCTCCAACCCCGGTTCCGCGCGCTGCTCCCATGCCATGCGCACCCCGCCGATAATGACGGACACGATCGCGGCGGCCCCTGTGTACCACCACAGGCTCGACTGCAGGAAGAAGACGGTTCCCCCGCCCTGCGCGTCGGGAACCATGGCGGCCACGATGGAGGTGGCTCCGGATATCATGACGACGGCGCCCAGGACTATTCCGATCCTGCCCGCCGAGACGATTCCCTCGCCCCGTCGAAGCCCCAGGGCGATCCTGGCCCCGAGCATGAACAGCGCCAGAAGCGCGACGGCCAGGGCTATCCATGTCACGTATCCCAGGACCGTGTCGATGCCGGAGGAATCCGTTCCCGCGCCTCCCGCCGCGTCCTGGGCCTCTCCGTCGGTCAGCGAGGGGGTCTTGATATTGACCCAGAACGTGCCCAGGCTCGAGACCGCCTTGCCCAGGGCCTCGGAGATGGAGGAGGACAGCTTCTCGATGGCGCTATCGGCTACCTTCTCCACGCCGGCCCCCACGACTTCGCCGGTGGCTTCAGCCGCCTTGCCCCATGCGTTGGAGACAGCATCCCCCACCTTGTCCATACCTTTCTCGACATAGCACAGACTGATGCTGGCAAAATTACCGGTGCACTCATCCGCCATCGGTCAGGACCTCCAGACGATGTAGTTGTCCAAAGTGGGAATCATAGCGAGGTTGAGCGGGCTCTGAGTCTCGGAACTCAGCTTCCAATCGCCGTTCTGCCACACCAGGTACTCCACCGCCGACGCGACATACGGATTCCCGTTTATAAGACCGGAGAACCCGATGTCTATCGTCGCCGAGTCCCCGCTGTAGCTGAGCACCTTGAAACCGATCGAGTTAACTCTGGCGCCGGTGGTCGTATCAGCATCGGTGTTCTCCTCTAGAATCTGATCGTGATACGTACCGTCGGCAGTGACGTACGCGAACCATTCCTTGATGGATACCGGATTGTTCGCCTGCGCCGCAGCGGTCGCAGCGGCGAAGACAGCCCCCTGCGGGGAGTGCTGGAAGCAGTACCTGTATCCCTCATCGGCCGTGGCGGCCGGGCCGTACTGGTCGGAAGTCGGGTACGGGAAGACCCCGATGTAATCCCACTGCGCCTGAGGAGCCTGCGACACGGTCCCGTTCATGACCACCCCCGTCAGGCCGCACACGCTGTCCGACTCGGCCTCCTGGGGCGGCGCGCTCCCTGAGGAGTCCGCCGAGGCGGCGTCGGAGCCGCCGGAGGACGCTGTGGCGCTGGTCGCAGGCGTCCTCCCTCCCCCTTTGTGCGTCACGACCACGACGATTCCGAGGATCACCACGAGCGCCACCACCAGCGCCGACGCGATGAATCCCGGCCGTGTGAACGGCGAGGCCGCCCCCTCTTCTTCCTCACTCATCGAGAACCTTCTTCCCTGCGGGACCCGTCGTTGCGGGCAGCATCATCAATGAACGTCGACCGGCATCGGGTGAACGTCGTCGGCCGTCGGAAAGGCGCCGAGGGGGGCCGCCGCCGGAAGGCGACGAACGCCGACGCGTCGGTCGGCGGCCGCGGCGGGGCCGCCGACCGACGCGGCGCCGCCCCGCAGCCCGCCAGTCCTGCTTCAGCGCCGCTCCGATGCCGCGGGAGGCGGCCACGGCCGCCCGTCTCACGTGGCCAGGAAGCTGATCAGCGAGGCGCCGCCTGAGATAATGATCACGCCGCCCATGATCCAGCCGAGCCTGGCGACGTTCTCACCGCCTTCACCGCGACGCGACTGCACGGCCATCATCGCTCCGGCGGCGAAGATCGCTAGAATGCACACGGCTAGGCAGACCCATTTGGCCCAGCCGAGCACGGTCGTGACATTCGAGGTGCCGGGTGGCTGGACCGGATCGGGGTCCGGCAGATCCGCGGCGAACGCGGACAAATGGGATGCCCCATTGATCAGGGACGCTGCAGCACTCATTGACATACTCCTTTCGTGTCGGCGACGGTCGTCACCGGGGTGCTGTTAATGAAACAAGGTCTTTCACCAGGCGCCGGACCTGACGCGGAAGGTCATCGAGTGCGGGCGCCTGGCCCAGGCGCCACGCCTCCACCCACGGCAGCGACCATGTGCGCGGAGCGCCTCCGGCGACCAGCTTGGACAGATCCCGCAAGGGACGCGGAAGCCGTCCGGGCGCATCCGCCATCAGAACAAGCCCCAGCAACTCGATATGCGGAACCGTCCGACTCGCCCATTGCGTGAGGACCGCACGAGCACGCATGAGCCCCTGCGAACTCGTGCGCGTCACGAGTACGGTGGGCGACGCCTGCGGACAGGGGGCGGGCCACCAGTGCCCGGCCGCCCGCCACCGATCGTCGAGGTCGGCCAGAGTCGACTCACCGGATCCGCCGTGCGCTCCGAGCACCCACAACGGGACGCCGGGGACGGGCCGCGCCGCAATCGGCAGCATGGCGGTCTCATCGGGGGTGGCCACCCCGTGCTGCGGGGTGGCCGGTCCCGTCAGCGCAGGCAATGGATCGGGGGTCTGTTCCTGCGGCTCGTCACGAGGGGCACGGGTCGACCGCGTCACCCAAGGATTGGTGGTGGACACTAGGGAGGGGCTCCGTCTCGACATCTAGGGGGGCGTCGTAATACCGACGTTATCAGCCATCGGGACGAGAGGTAAAGGCTTCTGCTCGAGCAGACGGATCGATGCGTTCTCAACACGACCCCGACAAATATGGGAACGTCCTATAAGGTGATCGAGAGCTCGTATGTCGCAGGAGTGTCCTTACTGCGAGTCGGACCTCAACTCGGAGACCCGCCATTGCCCGGCGTCATCCTTGGTCAGCGTGATCCAGTAGCGGCTCGTCCGGATCTGCCCCGTCCAGCCCGCGTCATTCATCGCCTGGCAGGTGACGGCGCGCGCCCGGGCCACACGGGTGCTGGTGTCCGGCGGAGGGTCGTCGATGTCCCGATTGAGATCCAGGACGGCGTCGTAGGCGTTGTGGGCCACCAGGTCCTGCCAGTGGGAGCCGGGTCGGGCGACCTCGGACTCGGCGGTCGCGCGAGGCAGATGAGGATCGTCCCAGCGCCCGCCGCGGACGTCGACGGCCACGGAGGTCAGGTCCGTGCGGGCGTCCTGGACCGTGCGGGTCAGGGCGACGGCGTCGGCCACGGCGTCCGGATCGGTCAGGTCGACGGCGTCGGGGTCGAGATCGAGAGCGGCCGGCCACGGGCTGACCGACGGGCTCGAGCTCTGCGCGTCCGCGGCGGGCGAGCCGTCGGCGGACGCCGTGGACGCGGACTGGGGGCGGCCGGGCCCCGCGCAGGCGGTCAAACCGGCCGTCAGCACCAGGACGGCGGCGAGAATGGCAGTCGAACGCATGATATGTGTCCCCCGCGAAGTCGGAAGCCGGTCGAAGACTGCTCGGGAGCCCGCCCTGAAGGGCCGCTCAGCAGCTGTCGGACCGGTTAGTCGAGATGAACGAAGTACGGGCCGCCATCCATCGTGTAGACGGCGGTCTCCCTGACGGGCACGCCCTCGGTGGGCGCTTCGACGATCGTGTCGTTGCCGGCCCAGATGGCGACGTGACCGCTCCAGCACACCAGATCTCCGGGCTGGGCCTCCTCCTTGCTGACCTGCGTGCCCGACGAGCACTGACTGCCCGAGGAGTGCTGCAGCTCGACCCCGGCCTCCGAGTAGGCGACCATGACCAGGCCCGAGCAGTCGTAGCCCACCGAATCCGATGCGGCTCCCCACACGTAGGGCATGCCGATCCTGGCACGCGCCGAGGCAAGGACCTGCTGCCCGCGGTCACCCCCACCGCCACCGGTCGATCCCTCGTACTTGCTGGCGTTGGCCGTGATGACCTCGACGTAGTGCGTGGTCTCCCCGTACGGAGGCACTCCCCCGTACTGCTCGACCGCCCCGGCGCCCGCGTTGTAGGCCGCCAGGGTCAGGCTCACCACGTCACCGCTGGCCGCGCCCTGGTCGATGTACCCCTGCACCTGCCCGGCTAGGCCGCACATGTAGTTCCCCTGCGACCAGATCGCGTCAATGGGATTGTTGATGTCCGCCACGCCGTCACCATCACCGTCCATGCCCGACGACGCCCAGGTCGCCGGCATGAACTGAGCGATCCCCTGCGCCCCCGCACTCGACCCGACCTGCGGCTGCCACCCCGACTCCTGCTCGATCTGCGCAGCCAGCAGGGCGGGAGTGATCGCTTCGCACACCGACCCCGCCCGAGTAATGACATCAACATACTCACTCGGCACATTCGCGACCGACTTGTTGCCGCCTCCGCCCTCGCCGCCGGAATCCCCCGTATCCACGAGCAGGAGCACGGAGACCGGGAGCAGGAGGATCGACATCAGGGCGAGTCCCGCGGCGATGAGTATGCCGGTGGTCCGGTTCATAGGGTTTCTCCCGCCGTCGTGCTCAACGTGGTGGCCAGGGCCGCCGACGCCGAGATCCAGGCCTGGCGCGTGGCCGGCGCCAGGGAGTCCAGGCGCAGGGGCCGATCGGACATGGCCGCGTCGTAGGGAATGGCGACAGCGCTGCGGGAGATCCGGGAGAACGCCTCGACGAACTCCCGGGGCTCGGGCTCGGTTCTGGAACTGCGGGAGACGATCACCAGCGCCCGGCGGGCCAACCGAGCCGCATGAGCATCGGCGCGGGAGAGCTCGTCGAGCAGGAGACGCGCCGACTCGGCGTGCTCGGGCCGGGTGATGGTGGGCACCACGAGGGCGTCGGCGCGGGCGATCGCGGCGCGCCACAGGGGCGAACTCTCATCGTTGCTGGAATCGATGACGATCAGCCGGTAGTACCTGGACAGCACATCGTGCGCCCGCTGGAAGGTCGAGGCGTCCAGGGCGGTGGCATCGGTCAGGACCTCGGAGCGCGAGCGCAGCACGTCATAGCAGTCCTGCTGCTGGTGGTGGACGAGACCGGCCATGTGGGCCGGCCGGGCCCGCAGGGCCAGCAGACGGTCGGCGCAGGCCAGGAGGTCGATCACGGTGGAGGCGTGGGGGCCCGGCTCGGTGCGCCAGCTCAGGGTGCCGCGCGTGGGGCTGTTGTCGAAGGCGACGACCCCCGCCCCGCCGTAGCGGGCGAATACCGCGCTCAGCAGGATCGTCGTGGGCGTTTTGCCGGCACCGCCCTTGCCGTTGACCACTGCGACGGTGCGCGGCCCCCGCCAGTGGGCGGACACGGCGGCCGCCTCCGCCCGGTGCAGCAGTTCGGTCGACGAAGGCGACAGGTGCAGCCCCACGTGGTTGACCGCCCCGCGCCAGCCCGTGGACGCCGGCGACTGCCTGGCGGTTTCGGGCGGCGGGGCTGGAGCATCGGCCGATGCGACGGGCGGTCGCATCCCCCTCGCGATCCTCCGCTCCTCCGGCGGCCCTGCGCCATCCGCGAGCGGGCGCGCGGGGCCGCCGAACGCGGTCGGAGCGGAGGCCTCCCGTCCACCCCGGTCGCGGCGCTCCCTGCGTCGCCGTCCGCGGCTGCTCGGCTCGATCTCCGCGGAGGCGGATGCGGTCCGAGCGGTCGCGGCGGGGACCGGGTCCGGCACGTACATGATCGGCCCGGTCGGCTCAGCCAGTCCCGCCGGCTCAGCCGGCCCGATCGGGGTCGAGACGGCCGGAGGCGACGCCGGAGCCGCCGGTCCCGCAGCGACTGGAACCGGCGACGATGCGGATGACGGCACGGCCGGCGGGGGAGGCGGAGGAGGAAGCCGGGAGGGAGGATCGGAGTCGGCGAAGATCCGTTCGAGCCCCGAAACCCCCGACGCGGTCGCCGCTCCCCTGCCCGCTCGAGGTCCGGCGTCGACGCCCGCATCCGACTCCGATTCCTCGTCCGGATCCGCATCGTCGCTGCTGACGGTGCCGTCCGGATGAATGTCGACCTGCCAGGTTCCGGTGGGCTCCTGGATGGAGGTGGGGATCGCCCTGCCGAGAGCGGCGGCGCGCCGGGCGATGAAGTCGACGACGACGGCGCGGGCGCCCTCCAGATTCTCGGTCTCGGGCGTGCTGGTGACGCCACCGATGTTGATGCGCACGCGCCCCTCCTGGCTTAGGGAGACCTCAGCGCGGGGCCAGACGGTGGCAGCGCTCATCATTCGTCCTCGTGTCGGGGTATCTGGGGCTTTACGGACGGTGTCATGCGCGTCGCAGGGGACTGTGCGGTCGGGCCCGGACGCGACAGGGCGGGCACCGATCGTGCAGGCGGGGCGTGATCACCCGATCATGCGTGCGACCACGACGAACGACAGGGTCGACGACATGATGCGGCATGACGCACCATGACGCGGCCCGGACGCACCAGCGTCCGCTCCCGCCGTGAGGGGCCGTGAGGGGCACGGACCAGGAGGAACGCGAGCGCATGGCGCCCGCCGGGCCTCACCATACTCGGCGAGACCGATTCGTCACACTCACCGGCAGACGCCGGCGCTCGCCCGCGCTCCCGAGCGCCCAGTTCGGCGAGCGGGCCGCCCGAGGTGCCGCGGCCGATCCCGAGCGCCCAGTTCGGCGGGCGGACCGAGGCCCGTCGACGATCAGGCTCCCGCGCCCACGACCGCGGTGACGGCCTCGACGATGCGCGCCAGGTCCGCCCTGGACAGGGAGGGGTGGACGGGCAGGGACAGGCATTCGCGGGCCGCCTTCTCGGTGCCGGGCAGCTCCAGACCCGGCGCGTAGGGGGCCAGGGATTCCAGCCGGTGGCAGGGGATCGGGTAGTACACGCCGGTGCCGATCTGCCACTCGTCCTTCAGGGCGGTCTGGATGCGGGTGCGCTCGGCGCCCGTGGCCCCTTCGAAGCGGACGGTGTACTGGTGGTAGACGTGGGTGTAGCCCGGGGGCGCGGTGGGGGTGACGACGCCGGCCGCGCCGGCCAGACCCTCGTCCAGGAAGGCCGCGTTGCCCCGGCGCCGGGCCGTCCACTCGGCCAGTCTGCTCAGCTGGACCCGGCCGACGGCCGCGGACGAGTCGGTCATGCGGTTGTTCAGACCCACCAGTTCGTTGGCGTACTGCCGCTCCATGCCGTGATTGCGAAGCAGTCGCACCCGGCGCGCCAGTCCGGCGTCGCGAGTGGTGACCATGCCCCCCTCCAAGGAGGTCATGTTCTTGGTCGCGTAGAAGGAGAAGGATCCCCACGTCCCGAAAGTGCCCACCGGCCGGCCGTCGACGGCGGCGGCATGCGCCTGGGCGCAGTCCTCGAGCACGGCCAGGCCATGAGCTCGGGCTATCCTCAGGATCTCGGGGATATTGGCCGGCAGACCGTACAGGTGCACCACCTCGATCGCCACGGTGCGCGCCGTGATCGCGGCCTCGACGCCGGCGGGGTCCAGGGTGAAGGTCACCGGGTCGATGTCGACGAATACGGGGCGGGCCCCCGAGATGACCACGGAGTTGCCCGTGGCCGAGAAGGTGAAGGACGGCATGATCACCTCGGCGCCCGGCGGGAAGCCGCACGCCAGGGTCGCCAGGTGCTGGGCCGAGGTCCCGGAGTTGACCGCGACGGTGTGAACTCCGCCGACGACCTGCTCGGAGAACTCCTCCTCGAACGCCGCGACCTGCGGACCCTGAACCACCATCCCCGAGGCGAGGACGGCATCAACGGCGGACCGCTCCCGCGGTCCGATCATCGGCTTGGCCACGGGGATGAACTCGTGCGGCATCAGGCATCCACCTCTTGAATCGTGTTGTCCTGTTCTCCTCGTGCGGCGCTCGTCCGCGACGGCGAAGGGCGGCTCATCGCGGCCCGCGGGGCTCTCGGATCGAGCTCGTCCGAAACGAGAGAAGAAGTCTAAGCCCGGCGCATCCTGCGGAGGTCCTGCGGGCGGAGTGTCGCAGTGACGCTCCGTCACCGGCGTCCGGCCCGGGACCGCCCGTCACCGGGGTCCGGCTCCCGTCCTCATCCCCGCCGCGGCGCCGGGCGGGGCATGGCGAGTGCGAGTCGGGCATGCGGGACATGAGGGGCGGATCACGCGCCCGGCACGCCGGCGTCATCCCGGATGCGGCGCACGAGCAGGGCGAGGATGAACCTCGATGAGGGCCCTCGTCACGCCGCACCCGAGACTAGGGTCATATGATGACAAGGATCAACCACGTATCGTGCCTATTGTGTCTACGTCACCCGTACGCCATGCCGCGCGCGAGATGCGCCACCGTCTGCTACGCAATGTCACGCTGAGCCTGCTGACGATCGCGCTTTTCGTGAGCACGGCGGCCTTCGCCGTCTACCACGACCTCCAGTCGCGGCTGACGACGGTGAGCGTTGACGACATCCTGGGCGCCGACCGACCCTCGGCTCCCGAGGGAAGCGACTTCGACGGACGGGCTCTGAACATCCTCGTCATGGGATCGGACTCGCGCAGCGGCGAGGTCGTCGACGACGGCACGGAGGGCATGCGCTCGGACACGGCCATGATCGTCCACCTGTCGGCGGACCGCACCCGCATGGACGTCGTCTCGATCCCCCGCGACACGATGGTCGAGGTCCCCGCGTGCCCGCTTCCCGACGGCTCGCAGAGCGATGCCTCCTCCTACGCCATCTTCAATTCGGCGTTCTCCACCGGGGCCGATGGCTCGACCGACTCCAAGGACGTCAAGTACGCCGCCGGCTGCACGATCAAGACGGTCGAGAAGCTTACGAACGTCCGCATGGACGAGTTCATGGTGGTCGACTTCACCGGCTTCGAAAACATGGTCAACTCGCTGGGCGGTGTGCCGATGTACATCGACGAGGACGTCGACGACGACAAGGCTGACCTGCACCTGACCAAGGGCTGCACCACGCTCAACGGCGGTCAGGCTCTGGGCTACGCGCGCGCCCGCTACTCCCTGGGCGACGGCTCGGACGTCTCGCGCATCGGGCGTCAGCAGCAGCTGGTCGCGGCGATCATGCGCACCGCCCAGTCGAAGAACCTCCTGACCGACACGAACTCGCTCTACGACTTCGCCAATTCGGCGCTGAGCACGCTCACCGTCAGCTCCGACCTGGGCGATCTCAGCAGGCTCGGGCAGATCGCCCACAGCGCCGCCAACATCGGGATGGACAACATCAACTTCGTCACCATGCCGGTCGAGCAGGACCTCTACGACCCCAACCGCCTGGCTCCCAGCGACCAGGCCGACGACGTCTGGAATGCACTGCGGGAGGACAAGCCCATCCCCGAAGAGTCCGTGTCCCTGGCCGCCGACGGCACCTCCCCCAGTCAGGGGGCGACGCCCACCGACGGAGCCGGCGGGACGGGGAACCCGACCGCCGTCGGGAACACGCCCGCCGCCCCCGCCCCCGCCCCCGCGGACGCCGCCACCGAGCAGAGCAGCCCCGGGGCGACGGTCGACCCCGCCACGCAGTGCCACTAATGAGCCATTGATGACCACGGACACCCACACTGACACGAAGAGGTCGACCCTGTGACTCCTCCGTCGGACCTGCCGCCGTCCTTCACGCCCGATCCCTCCGATCCCTCGGGCCGCCGGCCCGCCCGCGCTGATGCTCCGCCGTCCTCCCCGCCGAGCGGCGGAGCACGGCGAGGACCGGCGCCGCAGCGCCGATCCCTGCGGACGGGCCCGTCCGCGGACGGCGGTGCGGATTCGGCGCGCCCAGCACCGGAGGGGGAGGGGCGACGCCCGGCCCGCGGCGCGCAGGCTCCCGGCTCGTCGGCGCGAGGAGCGAGTCATGTGCGTCCGGGCTCCTCGGCCATGCCGCTCGGGGGGGAGTCGGCCGGGGGCCCGGGACCCACCCGGGTCATGCCCGCGGGGTCCAGCGGATCATCCGGAGCCCCCTCCCGAGGGGTCTTCCCGGTCGGGACGCACCCGATCCCCGAGGGGCCCTCCCACCCCGAGGTGCAGCCCGAACGCGCACCACTCCGACCGCGCCGCGGGCGCCGCCCGCTGCGATGGGTGGCGGCGATCCTGGTCCTGCTGCTCGTCCTCGTGGGGGGGCGCGCGGCCTGGCTGTGGCACGACGTCGACTCCAAGCTCCAGCGCGTCGACGCGCTCTCCGGGGCCAAGGACACCTCCGAGGAGACCTGGCTCATCGTCGGCTCGGACTCGCGGGCCGACGGCGGCGTGCCCCAGGACGGCACCGAGGGCGCCCGCGCGGATTCGATCATGGTGCTGCACAAGGCGTCCAACGGTCAGGCCTCACTGACCTCGCTGCCGCGTGATACGTACGCCGAGGTTCCCGGCTACGGCGGTGACAAGATCAATTCCGCCTACTCCTACGGGCAGGCCCCGCTGCTGGTGGAGACCGTGGAGAAGCTCACGGGACTGACCATGGATCACTACGTCGAGGTCGGCATGGGCGGGGTGACGCACATGGTGGACGCCGTCGGCGGGATCGAGGTGTGTCTTGATTATGATGTCGACGACCCCGATTCCTCTCTGGTGTGGGACACTTCCAAGGGCACGTGTCAGAAGGTGGACGGAGACAAGGCCCTGGCCTATTCGCGCATGCGTAAATCGGACCCGACCGGTGATATCGGCCGTGCCCAACGTCAGCGCACGGTGGTCTCGGCCGTGGTCTCCAAGACCATGTCGATTCCCACGCTCATCAATCCTTTCCGGCAGGACAAGCTCGTGGATTCCGGGACGAAGGCGCTGACCGTTGATGAGGACGCCTCCATGCTCGATCTGGCGCAGATGGTGCTGGCCTTCCGGTCGGCGTCGAACGACGGGCTCACCGGGGCGCCGCCCATCGACAGCCTGGACTACGAGCCGGGCGGGATCGGGGCGTCGGTCCTCCTGGAGGACACGACCGCGCCGGACTTCTTCTCCAAGGTGCGCTCCGGCAAGCTGTCGACGTCCGACTTCGATCAGCCCTCGTCCTAACCGCGGCCCCGCCCGGGCCAGCGCCATGAGGCCCAGGGGGCGGTGCTGCGACGCAGACGACGGGCCTCCTCCTGGAGTGCGGCGAACGTGCGGGCGCTGACGGGGCAGTCACCCGGCAGGTCCTGGTTGTTGACGGCGATGATATCGGCGACTGCGGCGCCCCGGTTCGTCAGGTCGGCGAGGATCCGGGCGAGGGCCTTGGCCGCGAAGGGCCGCAGGTTGACGCCGCTGACAGCCACGCTGTTCAGGAGCAGTAGCGTCTCGCAGGTGGCGGGGACGCTCTCGCGCACGACGAGGGCGAACCTGTGGTGCGTGAGCAGTCCGCGGATTCCGGGGGCGTCCGCCACCAGGAAGAGGAGCCCGTCGGTCAGCGCCTGACGGGCGATGTCAGCGACGGGCCCGTGCCCGCCGCGTTCGCCGCTGAGGGCCCGCCACGGAGATCCCTGCGCCCGCAGGACGGGGTCGATCTGGTCACGGGCTGTGGCGTACCCGAGCCCGGGAAGCAGGTTCTGGACGGCGCTCAGGATGTCGTCGGGACGCAGGCCGGTGACCCAGACGCGGGCGCAGGGGGCGGCCGTGTAGTGCCCCCGCGCCCACGGGTTCCACGGATCGGTGCGTCTGCTCATAAGGTGGTGCCGGCCGGGGCGTCCTCTAGAGGCTCCAGAGGCGGGAGACCGTGGTCTCTGCCTCCTGGTAGAGGGTGACGGCCCGGTCGACGGCAGCGGCGAGCTGCTCGGCGTAGTCGGTCTGGGTGCGCATGCGGGCCGCCCAGCCGGCGTGGGCGACGGCGGCGGCATCGGAGGCCAGGCCGGTCCACTGGGTGCGAGTGGCGGCCAGGGACCCGGACAGGCCGGAGACGTCGGAGTCGAGTCCCGACGCTCCCGAGCGCAGAACCGACGACAGGGACGGCAGAGTGTCCTCAGACACGTCAAGATCAGCCACGATCATGCTCCTCATTACTTCACTTCATTACTTCACTGTTGTCGACGACGATGGTGCGTCAGCGTGAAAACCACTTACGCCAGCGTATGGCGCGAGCCTCTTCCTGCAGGCCGAAGAGGGAACGCAGGCTTATGGGGTAGTCACTGGGGATCTTCCTGTGACTGACAGCCTCCAGATTGACGACGGCGGCACCGTGGGCCTCCAGGCCGGTCACGATGGCCTCGAGGGCCTTGCTCGCAAAATACCGAGGGTTCACTGTATATGCAGCACTGTCTTCAAGACGGAACAGCACCTCATTGGATCCTGTGGCCAGATCTCGCGAGGCGAGAATAATGGAGTGATGGGTCGCCAGATCCCTTAGACCGGGGATCGCCGAGCTGAAAGGTATTTCGGACAACGTGTCACGGAACAGGACGTCGGCAAGGAACCCACCCTTGGCCCCTCGTTCCATGACGAGGGCGCGCCAGGCGGAGGATCGTTGTCGCAGGGCGGGGTCGATCTGGCGCTTGGAGTAGGTGTACCGGCGTTTCCTGAGAGACTCCTGCGCAACAGCGAGGATGGTGTCGAGTGGTATCCCGGCGACGATCATGCGGGCGCACATCGACGAGAAGGGCCCCCACAGGTCGAAGCGCCCATTTCTATCGAGCATGGAGACACCGCCTTTCGTTATCGTCAGCCGCTCACACGTCTTCTACGTCGTCCACCGCACCATGTTGCCGCAGGACACGACCGAGCTCGGCCAGGTTGCGTCGAGAGAGATGACGCAGGCGGCGTGCCTCGGGCGACTCATCACGACCGGCGAAAACGTCGGCGAGTGATGACCGCCCGGAATCTATGCGGCGCTGGACGGCTTGCCAGTCGGAACCGAGTTCGCCGGCGCGGGCCGCACGAGCATGCTCATCCCGCCACTGCGCATCGTCCTTTATGTCAGCATCATGCGACCGCCCAGCCGGCGACAGGAGTGGCAGCCTCAGCCGCCTTCGTGATAAGAAAATTCGCAATCGTCTCGAGAGTCCTCCCTATCGCCTTCGAAATTTCTTTGACGAGTATCGCCAGGCCGGAGATGAGGACAGACACGGCACCCGCAGCGCTGGAGGCCAGGCTGCTGTCAGCACCGGCGATGACTGTAGCAGCGCGCAAGAACGCCTCAGACCCTCTGCCCGTCCACTCGGCCATGGCCGGCAGCATGCCGGTTGTATTCTGCGACACCGCTCCCAGGGCACCGCCGACATGGGTCCACGCCTCAGAGGCCTGCTGAACCCGGTTCCAGTCCCCGGCAAACGGCTTGTACACCACCTCATCGAGCAGGGAGAATCCGAAGATCTGCTCGAACACCCAGTCCACCGACCCCAGAACTATACCGGCACTCCAACGAAGGTTCTCAATCTCCGATAATGATCCCGTCGGCGTAACAAGGAAGGTCTGGGGATCAACAGTCTCCCGCAGCCCGCGGTCCGCTGAAAACGTCTCGCCAATGCGGTCGAGGATCTGGTTGAGCTGCTCTCGTACGAATGTTCCAGATCGATAACCATCCTGAAAAGCCTGAACAGGAAGGTCCGGATCCCCTCCGCCGTAGAACGGCGGCGCCGTCTGCTCAGCCGCTCCCAGGGAGGAGAAGGAATCCCTCGGATCCTTGTACGTCGGAAGCTGAACCCCCATCTCAGAGGCGACCTTCTGGACCTCGCAGTAAGCAGCCTCATCTTCTTTGAGGTGCGCCTCAAGCGTCGCCTTCATGTTGCTGGAGCCGAGGGAATAAACCTCTTCGATCTTTCCGAGAATTTTGTCACCCTCAAGAACTATAGCGTCATTAATCGGCTTCAGCCTCTGAAGAATCAAGCCGAGATCAGAATCTGATAATGTCCCCCACGAGGAGATCATCCCCCTCATCGCAGGCAGATGCCCGTCGGCCTGACGCTCCATTAACTGACGCGCCAGATCCATGGTCGCATAGTCAACCTTCATTAAAAAACCTCAATACTACCGCGGGAAGAATCGAAAGCGACGCATAGCACGTCACCGCACAACTGTCGACGCCACCCCGCAGACAACGCAGAAGTCGAGCCACAGGGATGTCCTCGTCCAGCCGATCGACGTACGTCACCCTGCAACCCGCCCCGACGCGAGCGCAATACCGCCGACCTGAGCCGGACCATGCGAAAGAGCGCTTAACAACACAGTAATTAAACGGCCCGTCGCGCACCGCGCCTGATAACGGTCAACGGTGCGCGACGGGCCGGCAGAGCGCTCGTTCCCGGTCAGAGCATCAAGCCGCCCTGAACGACGGCCCCCGCTGACAGCGCTGTCAGCGCTGTCAGTCGAAGCTCTTGCGGTTGGGGTCGGCCTGCCAGGAGGTGAAGGCGGAAGTGACGATGTCGTCCAGGTCGTGGTCCGCCTTCCACCCCAGAACCCTCCCGATGCGCTCGGCGTCGCCGATGAGCTGGGGCGGGTCGCCGGCGCGGCGGTCCAGCTCCTCGGGTTCGATGTTCAGGCCGGTGGAGGCGATGACCTTCGAGACGACCTCCCGCACCGAGGAGCCCCTCCCCGTGCCCACGTTGAAGACGTGCTCGGCCATCGTCCCGCCCCCGGCCAAGTAGTCCAGGGCGGCGATATGCGCCACCGCCAGATCGCGCACATGGATGTAGTCGCGGATGCAGGTGCCGTCCGGCGTCGGGTAGTCGGTGCCGAAGATCTTGGGGGCCTGCCCGCGGGAGAGGCGGTCGAGCACCATGGGGATGAGGTTGAGGGTGGCCATGTCGCCCAGGTCGTCCCAGCCGGAGCCGGCCACGTTGAAGTAGCGCAGGCCGGCCCAGCGCAGTCCCCAGGCCCGCTCGCAGTCGGCCATCATCCACTCGCCGATGAGCTTGGTCTCGCCGTAGGGGTTGATGGGCCGGCAGTCGATGTCCTCGGGTACGACCTCCACCGGCGGCATGCCGTAGACGGAGGCTGAGGAGGAGAAGATCATCTGCTCGACCCGGGCACGCTCCATGGCCAGTAGCATGTTCGCCAGCCCGCCGACGTTCTGCTGGTAGTACCAGCCGGGCCGCGCCACCGACTCCCCCACCTGCTTGCGGGCCGCGAAGTGGATGACTGCCGTGACGCCGCGCTGCTCCATGACGTCGGTGAGCACATCCACCGCCTCGCCCGAGGCCACATCCAGCTGAACCAATTCGGCGCCCTCCACGCGGTCGGGGGTGCCGTAGGACAGGTCGTCGACGACGATCACCCGATCCCCGCGCTCAAGGAGTAGACGGACGACGTGGGCGCCAATGTAGCCGGCGCCACCGGCAACGAGAATGCTCATGGGGAGCATGCTACAGATAAAGACATTCCCGCCTCAGGGCTTCGCAGCCCGCGGGCCGAACTCTCCGGTGCGGAGGCCGCCCCGCAAAGCTCGCGCTCCTCAGGCTCGCTCGCGGCGCTCGCGCAGAGCCGCGCCCTTGGCACGGGCGACCTCGGCCAGCTCGCCCTGGAAGGCGTGCATGGCTCGCCTCAGCCGGGCGGCCTGCGCGCCGTCGCCGGCCCCCAGGACGCGCACGGCGAGCAGCCCGGCGTTACGCGCTCCGCCGATCGACACGGTCGCCACCGGTACCCCCGCGGGCATCTGGACGATCGACAGCAGCGAGTCCATGCCATCGAGGTGCTTGAGCGGCACGGGCACGCCGATGACCGGCAGTTCGGTGACGGCGGCCAGCATGCCCGGCAGATGGGCGGCTCCCCCGGCGCCCGCGATGATGACCCGCAGGCCGCGCCCGGCGGCGGCGCGCCCGTAGTCGATCATCTCGGCGGGCATGCGGTGGGCGGAGACGACGTCCGCCTCGTAGGGGACGGAGAACTCCTCCAGGGCGGCGGCCGCCGCCTTCATGGTGGGCCAGTCGGAGTCGGATCCCATGACGATGCCGACCATCGGCTGCTGGCTGCTGCTCATGAACGGGCCTTTCCTCGGCGGGTGGCGGGAGCGGGCGCGCCCGCCCTCGATGCGATTATCGCCCGGCGCGCCCCTGGCGCGCCGGTGCTCGACCCCGGCACTCCTGCGGGTGCGGTGCGAAGGTGCGAATCCGTCTCGCGCCCGGTCCGGCGAAGGCGTTCCCTACGCGCCGCCGCGCAGAACGGCGGCGACGGCGCGGGCGCGCGCCAGCGCCGCGGCGACCGCTTCCCCGAATCCCGCCGCAGCGGGGTCCCCGGGAACGGTGAGGTTGACGTGGCCGAGCTTGCGGCCGGGCCTCCAGGTCTTGCCGTACATGTGGACGCACGCCCGCGGATCCAGGGCCAGGGCGCGCGCCAGAGCGCCGTCGTCGGGTTCGGCGGCGCCGCCCAGGACGTTGACCATGACCGTGGCCGGGGCGGTGGGCTCGGGCGAGCCGAGCGGCAGGTCGAGGACCGCGCGCACGTGCTGGGCGAACTGGCTGGTGACAGCGCCGTCCTGGGTCCAGTGGCCCGAGTTGTGCGGACGCATCGCCAGCTCGTTGACATACAGGGCGGTGGGGCGGCCCGCTTCCTCCACGGCGAACAGCTCGACGGCGAGAACGCCGGTGACGTCGAAGCGCTCGGCCACCGTGCGCCCGATCAGTTCGGCCCGTGCCGCGTCCGCCTCCTCGAGCCCCGGAGCCGGGGCGAGGACCTCCGAGCAGATGCCGGCCTCCTGCACGGTCTGCGCCACCGGCCAGGCGCGCACTCGCCCGCTGGGGCTGCGGGCGAGCAGGACGGCGAGCTCACGGGTGAAGGGCACCGCCTGCTCGACCAGCAGGCTTCCCACCACGCCGCCGCCCAGGCTCCCCCCGCCCCCGGCGGCGGGGCAGGCCCGGCCGGCCCGGGCCGCGGCGACGTCGGCGACCCAGGCAGCGGCCTCGCCGTCGACCAGATCCCGGGGACCCTCCAGCATCAGAACGCCGTGCCCGTCGTAGCCGCCGCGCGGCGTCTTGAGCACCACCGGCCAGCCGTGCCCGGCCGCGAAGTCCTCGATCCCCCCCGCGATGGCGCGCTCATCGCCGCCGACCTCGGCCCACGCCGGCTGAGGCAGCCCGACCGAGTCCATGGCGCGGCGCATGGCGAGCTTGTCTCGCGCCAGCGTCAGCGCCCGCGGGCCGGGCTGGACGGATACGCCCTCCGCCGCCAGACGCTCCAGGAGGGCGGAGTCCTGGTGCTCATGCTCGAAGGTCAGGACGTCGGCCCGTCCGACTCCCTGGAGACCGGCCGCACCAGGATCGGCGCCGCCGCCCGCGGGAGCCGAGCGCCCCTCCACCAGAGCGCGCACGGCCGCGGCGTCGTCGGCCGCCCCGACGGGGCCGTCCACGACGACCTGCGCCGTCGAGCCGTCGGGGGCCTCCACCAGGGCTCGCAGGTGAACCCCCAGGGCAGAGGCCTCCTCCTGCATCATGCGGGCCAGCTGCCCGCCTCCGACAACGGCAAGGATCGGTGCGCTCACGCCCCCAGGCTACCGGCGGACCGGCGGTCGGAGGGGGTGCCGCCCGGCGACGGGCCGTCCGCCGTACCCTGGGCGTCGTGCCGAGCTCTTCGAAGACCCCCCAGCCGACCGCGTCGCCCTGCAACGGCGCGCAGTCGCGCCCCGACAGCGGACAGGACCGCCGCGGCCCGCGGCCCGACGGCCGCGGCGCTCCTCCCCACTGGTTGCGCGTCCTGGGGGTGTGGGCGGGCGCCGCAGCGGTGTCCCTCCTCATTCTGCGGCTGGGCGCCCGGGACACGCCGGAGACCGTGTGGGCACCGGCCTCCCCCACCTGGACCGACCACATCTCCTTCTGGGACTCCGGCTGGTACAACCGCATCAGTTCCGAGGGCTACCCCACCGATCTGCCCGTGGACGCGAACGGTCGGGTGGCCCAGAACTCCTGGGCGTTCATGCCGCTGCTGCCCGCCCTCGCCCGAGTGCTGGGATGGACCGGATGGTCCTTCTACGTCTGCGCGGCCCTGGTGGCGACGGCGGCCTCCGCGGGGGCAGCCGTCGTCATGGACCGGTGGCTGGCCCCGACGGTGGGCGAGCGGGCCTCGCTGTGGGCTGTCGCCCTGGCATGGAGTTCGCCGTGCGCCGCCGTGCTCCAGATGCCCTACGCCGAGTCCCTGAGCCTGCTGCTGACCGCGGCGGCACTGGCCCTGGCCGGACGCGGCCGCTTCGCGCTGGCGGTGCCGGCCATCGCCCTGGCCGCCTTCTCGCGTCCGATCGGACTCCCGCTGACCATGGCGCTGGGCGCCTGGTGGCTGTGGGAGGTCGCCCGCGATCGGCTGCCCGCCGCACGGAACGGACGCCTACTGCCCGGCTCCCACCCGCTCGACCGTCGCGAGCGGGAGGGGCTGCTGGGGTTGACCGTCTTCTCGGCGGCATGCACTCTGGCCTGGCCGATGCTCGCCTGGCTGGTGACCGGGAGACCCGACGCCTACACGGCCACCGAAACGGCGTGGCGCGACGGCTCGCTCATGCCCTTCGCCCCCTGGTGGGACCGCAGCGAGTGGTGGGTGGGAGTGCACCTGGGCTGGTTGCTGCTGGCGGGAATCCTGGTGGCGGCGATCGCGGGGCTGAGTGCGCCGTCGCTGCGGCGCCTGGGGCCGGCGGCCTGGTTCTGGTGCGCGGGGTACGTGGTCTACCTGCTGATGTTCTTCGACCCGACGGCGTCGATCTTCCGCATTCTGCTGCCGCTCGCGCCGGCGGCCTGGGCGCTGGCCCTCTCCTCCTCGCCCCGACGTCGACTCGTGCTGCTGGCCGCCGGCGTCATCGGGCAGCTGTTCTGGATCAGCTGGGTGTGGGACGCCTCCATCGCCGTACGGTGGGTGCCGTAACCGGGCCCCGACCGGTCGCCGATCTCGGGGAGCGCGACCGGTCGGCCCACTCGGTCGCGTGGCGCGCCCGCTATCGCGGGTCACCGGACCGCAGGTCCTCGTAGCCTATTATCAATAGTGTGACTCAGTCCCGTTCGCATATCCCTGACACATCCGAACCGCCCCTCGTCTCGCTCACCGGCCCCGGGCCCGCCACCACGACCCTCAAGGGCCGCATTATCGCCTGGGTGACGGAATTCATTCAGTTCGGCCTGGTCGGCGCTCTGGCCTTCATCGTCGACTTCGGAACCTTCAATCTGCTCCAGCACGGCCCCCTGGGAGTGCTTCACGGGCACTCGAACGCCGCCAACGTCATCTCGGCGACGGTGGCGACCATCTTCTCATGGGTGATGAACCGCCTGTGGACCTACCGGGGCCGCACTCAGGACAACGCCGCCCGGGAGGCGCTGCTCTTCGCCGTCGGCAACATCGGCGGCCTCCTCATCACCCAGTTCTGCCTGCTGTTCACCCATGAGGTGCTCGGCCTGCGCAGCGCCCTGGCGGACAACATCGCCGCCTACATCGTCGGCTTCGGCCTGGGAACCGCCTTCCGATTCATCTTCTACCACTACATCGTCTTCACCGGAACCGTGGACGAACCCGCCTCCGAACGCGCCGCGATGGGCGCCGTCATCGGCGGCGTGCCCACGACCCGGGACGCCGATCGGAGGACGGCCGAGGACGCGGCCCGGACTGGCGTGCCTGATTCCACACCCCCGCTGTGAGTGCGCGCGTGGCAACCGGCACCGCGACCTCCATAATATCTGAGCCCGTGACGACACTGACTACGGCCGTGACGGCCGGACTCACCGCAGCCCCGCCCTCCGCCCAAGTCCAGCCGGCCGTGCCGGCGCCCGCACTCGGACCCGAGTGGCTGGACGCCGCCAGCATCATCACCCAGATCGTCAAGTGGTTCGGCCCCTGGGCCATCGTGGGCGTCATGCTCGTCGTCTTCGCCGAAACGGGTCTGCTCGTGGGTTTCTTCCTGCCCGGCGACTCCCTGCTCTTCACACTCGGCATGTTCGTGGGGGCGGGCAGCATCGACGTGCACATCTGGATCGCCGCCCCACTCATGTGGCTGGCGGCCATCATCGGTAACCAGACCGGTTATTTCATTGGACGCAAGGCAGGTCCGACGATCTTCAAAAAACCGGATTCGCGGTTGTTCAAGAAGGAGTACGTCGACCGTACGGCATCGTTCTTCGAGCGTCACGGCGGCAAGGCCGTCACTCTGGCGCAGTTCGTCCCGATCGTGCGCACCTTCACCCCCGTCATGGCCGGTGTCGGCACAATGCACTACCGACACTTCTTCGTCTTCAATGCGATCGGGGCGACGCTGTGGGCCTTCGCCATCACCTGGCTCGGCTACTTCCTGGGAAACATCACCTGGATTCAGAAGAACATCGACGTCATGATCCTGGCGATCGTCTTCGTCTCCGCCCTGCCGATGCTCATCTCGGCGGTGCGCAAGTGGTCGTCCCACCGCAAGCGGACCTGACACCGGCGAGGCTCGCGCCGTCTTCAGAAGCGGCGTCTGCGCCCCACGCTCACCAGCGCTCCCTGCGGCAGCACATTGTTCGGGTCCAACGATCTCGGTACGGCGTTGAGCAGCACGGAGAACACCGCCGGACTGCGCTGCGAGAGTTCGATCTTTCCGCCATCGGCCTCCACCAGATCCTTGGCCAGGGCCAGCCCCACGCCCGTCGAACCGTGCCCGGAGACATGCCTGTCGAACACGTGGGGGGCGATGTCCTCCTCGACTCCCTCGCCCTCGTCGGCGACGTCGATGAACACGCCGTGACCGCCGTTGGCGCTGCGCACCTTGACGCTCGTCGCCCCCGCCCCGTAGCGCAGCGAGTTCTCAATGATCGTCGCCAGAACCTGGGCCAGGGAGCCCGGACTCGCCAGGACCGGCAGCTTGACGTCGTCGGTGAAGGTAATCTCTCGGCCCGCCTCGCGGAAGGACGGTTCCCATTCCTCGCGCTGCTGGGCGAAGACGTCAGCCAGGTGCAGGGCCTCGGTGGTGCCGCCACCAGTGCGCCGGGAGACCTTGAGCAGGTCGTCCACCACGCCGGTGAGCCGGTCGACCTGCTCGATGCAGGCGCGCGCCTCGGCGCGCACCTCCTCCTCGCCGGAGAGGAGCTCGATCTCCTCCAGCCGCAGACTCAGACTCGTCAAAGGGGTGCGCAGCTGGTGGGAGGCGTCGGAGGCGAACTGCCGCTCCGCGGCCAGCCGACCCGCCACGCGCTCGGCCGAACGCACCAGCTCGGCCTGGACCAGGTCAATCTCCTCGATGCCGGAGCTGCGCAATCGCGGACGCACCTGCCCCGCACCGAGCTGCTCGGCCTCGGCGGCCAGGAAGATCATCGGAGCGCTGATCCGTCGCGAAGCCTTGGCGGCCACCACGTAGGCGGCCAGCAGCGCGACCGCCGCCAGAACCAACGCGGTCACCGCCACGGTGATCACCACCCGAGCGCGGTCATTCGGGTCCGGCGTAGTGCGGAAGGCCAGCGCGATCCAGGCGCCGCCCAGCGGAATCCCCAGCAGAACGACGGCGACGGAGACCGCCGTCATCGTCATCGTCATCGCCCGACGGCGCATGCCAGCTCCCTTCGTGTACCCGGCGCCACGTTAAGGCGCCCAGCCCGCGCGGAGCGGGGCAGGGCGTGCTCGTGCTCGATCGGCACCTGCGGGCGCAGGACCGCTCACACGACCAGTCGGTAGCCGACGCCGTCGCGCAGGAGAAGCCTAGGGGCATCGGTATCATCGCCCAGCTTGCGACGCAGCCAGGTGACGTGCATCTCCAGAGTCTGCTCGGTGCCCGTCGGGTCCTCCCCCCAGACCTCCTTGAGGACGTCGTCGATCGAGACGACCTGGCCCCCGCCGCGCACGAGCACCCGCAGCAGCTCGAACTCGCGGGTGGTCAGCTGCAGCTCGCGCGAAGCGACGAAGGCGCGATGGGCGGCGACGTCCACGCGAATCTCGCCGGCGGCGAGCTCGTCCTCAATGGCCTCGCCGGAGGCGCGGCGCACCTGGGCGCGCACGCGCGCCAGCAGCTCGGCCAAGCGGAAGGGCTTGGTGACGTAATCGTCGGCGCCCGCATCCAGGCCAACGACGAGGTCGGTATCCTCACTGCGAGCGGTAAGCATGAGGATGGGGGTGGTCAGTCCCTGGGCGCGCACCTGGCGGGCGACATCAAGGCCGTCGATGTCGGGCAGGCCGAGGTCCAGCACGATGATATCGGCGCCGGAGACCTCCTCGAGAGCACCCTTGCCGGTGCCATGGGCGCGCACCTCGTAGCCCTCACGGCCGAAGGCGCGGGCGAGAGGCTCGGAGATGGCGGGGTCGTCCTCAACGAGAAGCACTGTCGTCATGGTCGGATCGTAGGCGACCGGCGGCCTCGCCGCCATCGTCCGCGAGGTGGAGAAGCAGGAGAAGCGATGGCCGGACGCCCGCTCACACGTGCGATAGCGACCAGGGGGTGATGTTGCCCAGCCCCTTGGCGACCACCTCGTGGCACGACTGCACCCGGTAGCGATCGGCGCCGGGCCCCGAGGCGATCGCCATGGCGGTCGCCTCGTCCATCCGGATCCCGCCGGGTTCGGCGGTGCCCACCAGCCGGGAGGCGAGGTTGACCGGCGGGCCGAAGACGTCGCCGGAGCGGGAAACGACCCGGCCCTGGACCAGGCTGGCGCGCACCAGGATCATATCCGGACCGGCCTGGAGCTCATCGACCAGAGCGGTGACGACCTCGGCGGCCACCAGGAGGTCGTCGGCGATGTACATGACGGCGTCCCCGATGGTCTTGACCACGCGGGCCCCGCGGGAGGTCACGACATCCCGAGCGGTGGACTCGAAGTCCTCCAGCATGGCGGACAGCTCCTTGCGGCCCATGGTCTGGGCGCGCTGGGTGAAGGAGACGATGTCGACGAAGCCCAGCGAACGGGTCAGCGGGTACAGGTCCGGCCCGGCGTCCTCGCGTCCGCGGCGCGCGATCTCGGCGTCGGTGCGGCTGATGAGCGCGGCCAGGTGACGCCGCCAGACGTATCCGAGCTGGGCGGACAGGGACTCGACCATCTCGTCGACGTGGTCCAGGGCCACGAGCCTGGCGGAGGTGTCGTCCAGGTGGAGGCGCTGCCCGATGTCGGTCACGAGGGTCTCGAGCTGCCACAGCACGAGGCGATCCATCGTGAAGGACTGGGCGCGCATCATCTCCAGGACGCTGCTGGCGGCCAGCCCGCCGCCGGGCGCAGCCGGAGAGGGGAGGCCATCGTCAGTATCGTCGATGAGGTCCGCGACGTTGCGCAGCGCATCGACATCGTTCTCGGTGAAGCGCGTCTCCTCGGGGTCGACGTCGGCGAAGCCCATCGAGCGCCAGAAGCGGCGGGCGAGCTCGAGGCTGGTACCCGCGCGCTCGGCCATCTCGCGCATGCTCAGCGCGGGCGGGCCTCCGAGGAGCAGGCGCTCATGACCGGCGAGTGTGGCCCAGCGGGTGTCGCAGAGCGCAGCGGTGCCGTCCTGCGCGAAGCCGCTCACGTCGGGCATCGGCGTGCGATCCTGCACCTGTGCGGGGGGCGTCTGGTCAGTCACATCGGCAACAGTAGCGCACGTCACACGTCAACGCTCATTCGGCGCGCGCCAGAGGAGCCTACGCAAGGGGGTTCACGCAGGAGAGTCCAGCCTCGCCAGGAGGGCCTCCCCCGTTGAGACGACGAACTCCTCGGCCCCCTCCCCCGCGGGTCCGCCGGCGGCCCCGCGCAGCACGAGACCCGGCCGCAGGTCCACGGCCCTGCCGCGCACGCGACCCGCCGGCGTCGTCACGACGAGATCGCGTCCCAACGTCGAGCAGGCACCCCTCAGGCGCCGGCCCAGCTCACCGTCGCCGCCGTCGGGATCGCCGTCCCGGCTCTCCCAGCGGGAGACCAGATCGGCGAGGTGCCGCCCGAGATCCTCCAGGACCTCCTCGGCGTCCGCGCGAGCGGGCTCCGCGCCCAGTCCGGTCAGCGACGCCGCCCAGGGCACAGGCAGGTCCGCGGCGCTCTGCGTCAGGTTCACGCCGATGCCGACGACGACCGCGGCCGCACCGGCCCGCGGGTCCCGCCCGCCGGCCCCGTCCCGGGCGGGGGCGGGCACCAGCTCGCACAGCACGCCGGCCACCTTGCGGTTCCGCCCCCACCCGGGCAGGTCCGCCACCGCCCCTGGATCCTCGGGCAGGGCCACGACGTCGTTAGGCCACTTCGTCCACACCCGCCAGCCCGCGCCCTCCAGTCGGGGCTCAAGCGTGCGCTGCACCGCCAGGCCCGCCAGCAGCGGCAGCCATTCCAGGCGCTCGACGGGCACCAGCGGCCGCAGGACCACCGAGACCGTCAGAGCGCCGTCGGGCGGCGTCGTCCATACGTGCCCGGCACGGCCGCGTCCCGCCGTCTGGGACCGAGCGCGCAGGGCCGACAGGTGCGGCCAGTCGCGAGCGGCGAGCGGGTCCGCGCGCCCGTCGGGAGCGCTCAGCGCGACGCGCAGGTCGTCGTTGGTCGAACCGGTCGTCGGAACCGTTACGAGGCGGGAGAAGGCGGAGGAGGACGAGGAGGACACTGCGACAGCCTACCGGCCGCGCCGCGCAGCCGCGTCCTGCGCGCGGGGCGATCATCTAGGGTGGCGACCGTGATCATCCTGGCCTCGCAGTCCTCCGGCCGTCTGGCCACCCTGCGCGCCGCGGGCGTCGAGCCGCTCGTACGGGTCTCCGACGTCGACGAGCCCGCCGTCCTGCGCGCGCTCGCCGCCGATCGCCGTCCTGCACCCACCCCCGCCGAGCAGGTGCAGGCGCTCGCGACCGCCAAGGCGACCGATGTTGCGGCCGCTGTCACGGCAGGCCCGGCCGCCCTCGCAGGAAGCGGACGCGGACCGGCGGGAACCGGGTGCGAGGAGGACCCGGCCGCGGTGGTCGTCGGCTGCGACTCCATGCTGGAGATCGATGGGCGCCTCGTCGGCAAGCCAGGGACGCCGCGGGCCGCCCGCGAGCGCTGGCGGGCAATGCGCGGGCGCACGGGGTTGCTGCATTCGGGCCACGCGCTGGTGCGCGTGCGCGACGGGAGGACGGCTCGAGGCGTGTCCTCGACGGTCGTGCGCTTCGGCTCCCCCACGGACGCGGAGATCGACGCCTACGTGGCGACCGGTGAGCCTCTGGAGTGCGCGGGGGCGTTCACCATCGACGGGCTCGGGGGCGCCTTCATCGACGGGATCGACGGCGATCCCCATGGGGTGGTCGGCATCTCGCTGCCGCTACTGCGGCGCCTGCTGGCCGAGCTGGGGGTGCGGTGGACCGACCTGTGGGCGGCCTCGGCGGGTCGCCCGTGACGGCCCGGGACCGGAGGGCCTCCGATCACGAACGCGGTCGGGCGCGCAGTATCAGACGCCCCGGGGACGGATGGGTCGAGTGCGGATGCGGTCAGCGGCACTGGGGTCTCAACGGCGCGGCCGGTCTGCTCGTGTGGCGGCGCGCGCGGCGGGGCGGGCCGGGCCTCGAGGTGCTGCTGCAACTGCGCGCCGAGTGGACTCATCAGGGCGGGACCTGGGGCCTGCCCGGCGGGGCGGTGAGCGATGGGGAGAGCCCGGCCCAAGGGGCGCTGCGCGAGTGCGAGGAGGAGACCGGCCTGCCCGCCCGGGTGCTGTCCCTGGGACCCGGGTGCACTCGGACCCACCCCGACTGGTCGTACACGACCTTCACGGCGCAGGCCCCGTCCGACGGGAGATGGGACGCGCTGGCCCCGACGGACGGCGAGTCCACGGCCCTGCGGTGGGTGCGGCTCTCGCCGACGGCGGACGGCCGCTGGGCCCGCCCCGAGCCGGGCGGGGTGGGCGCGTCCGACGCCGGGGCCGGGGCGCCCCTGCTCGCTCCGCTCGATGCCGCATGGGACGAGCTGGCGTCTCTGCTGCCCGCCCCGGCCCGAGAATCGGCCGCTCGTGCGCCGCGAGGGGCCGCGGACCGGGAGGAGCGCGGGCGGACCGGTCCGGTCAGACGGCGCCCGTCTCGAGCTGGTGGTTGAGACGGGCGGTCACCGACGTCGACGCCGCGAGGAAAGCCCGCCGGGCCCCATCTCCGGAATGTCAGGACGCAGGCCGGGCTCGTCCTCCTCAGCGCCCGCGGGCGCCCATCCGCGTCGCAGCACTCGGCGGCCCCCCGCGATGAGGTCGCCGCCGTCTGAGACTGCGAGCAGCGCCGCCGCCCGGTCGCCGGCGGGCGGGCCCTCGCCGGGCGGGCCGATGCGCGCCGGTACGAGCAGGGGGGCGGGCATGCGCAGGTCGATGGCGTCCCCGGTCGGCGGAACCAGGGCGAGGCTCACGGCGGCCAGGAGAAGGCCGTGCGCGACGACGTCGTCCGGTCCGGCCCGCAGTCCCGCATCGCGAGCGGCGCCGGGGACGAGATGCACGCGGTTGGAGTCGCCGCCGGCGTCGGCCCATGCGGCGATGTCACGGGCGCGCACGAGCACCGTGCGGCCGGTCCGGGTCGACCGCGCCCGCGGGCGCCCCTGCGCCGATCCCCGCGTCAGGGAGGCAGCTGCGGGTGGGCGCGGCGTCGCCGGCCGGACGCGTCGACCGGTCGGCCGGGCCGATGCGTGTGCGTCGGCCCGGTGAGCTTCTCCCAGGCGCCGGGTCAGGTCGTGGACGACGTCGGCGCCGCGGGGCCAGGCGGAGCCGGCGTCATCCGCCCCCACCCGGACGCGGGCGCGCACGAGCCGCCATCCGGCGCGTTCGTCCGCCTCCGCGCGGGGCTCGTCGAAGCCAGCCCGTGCGGGTGCGAGGCGGCAGCGCCGGTGAAGCAGACCGTGCCAGTGCCCGAGCTGCGGCGTCCGCTGCAGCTCGCGCAGGGAGACGACGGCGGGCAGGATCGCCCGACTCCCCCGGCGGGCGGCTGCCGACGCGCCGCCCGGGACGGCGGCGGATGCGGCGAGAACGGCCTCCAGCACCTGTTCGAGAGCATGAGACGGCCCCGCCGACTGCTTATCGACGAGGCCGAGGGTACTCACGAGCTGGTCGTACCGGTTGCGGCGGGAACGGGCTTCAGCGAGTCTCGCGGTGCTCGGTGTGACGACCGCAGCGCGAGCAGAACTTCCGAATCGTCAGGCGGTCCGGGGTGTTGCGACGGTTCTTCTTGGTGATGTAGTTGCGCTCCTTGCACTCCGAGCAGGCCAGAGTGATCTTGGGGCGAACGTCGCCGGTTTTGCTAGCCACGTGGCTCTCCTCTGATTGATCCTCGAGCCGGTGGGCGCCTTGCTCGAACCTTGCGTAGCGGGGGAGGGACTCGAACCCTCGACCTCACGATTATGAGTCGTGCGCTCTAACCAGCTGAGCTACCTCGCCGTATCAACACAGACGGGGGCCGTAGGCCCCCGCTGCATCGGAGCCCCGAAAGGGAATCGAACCCTTGACCTTCTCCTTACCATGGAGACGCTCTGCCGACTGAGCTATCGGGGCACCGAGCGGAACCCTAAGCGGGCGGGAATCGCTGCTGCAACCTCCGCTCCTCGTGGCCTCGCTCACTGCGGGACCGTCCCGTAGGACGGCTCTGGCCCCTGCCGGAGCAGGACGACCATGGTGGCGGGTGAGGGATTCGAACCCCCGTAGCATTCCGCGGCTGATTTACAGTCAGCTCCCATTGGCCGCTCGGGCAACCCGCCGTGCCCCGCGTTCGCCCTGCGGGAAGACGCTACGCGGTGCCGTGGAAGAATAGCAAGCAGACGATGGACCGCGCCAATCCCGCCCGTAGGGCCCTAGTCACACGCCGTCCGAAGCCGTCGCCGCTCGTCGCCCGACCCGGAGTCTCGCCCACTCGCAATACCGTGAGGCCGACGGCACCCCCGCAGCGGTAGCCTCGTCTCCCTCAGCGCCTTCACCATCGATCCTCTCGGACCTCCTCATCGACATCGCGACATCAGGACCAGCCATGGCCAATCGTCCTTCGCTCCCAGTCCGCCGCCGATTGTTCCACGCCCTGCTCCTGCTGTTCGGTATCCTCGTCCTGGCCGCCGCCGTGATCGCCGGGCTGGCGATAGGCCGGGCTATGCTCCGGCCCGGCGAGGTGATCGGCGTGCTGAACCACGCCGTGACCGGCAACGGCCACATCGCTCTGACGAGCAAGACGATCGTCATGAACGTGCGTCTGCCCCGGGTCGTCGCGGCCGCCGCGATCGGCGCCGCGCTCGCCGTCTCGGGCACCGCCTACCAGGGGCTGTTCCGCAACCCGATGGTCTCCCCCGACATCCTCGGGGCGAGCGCGGGGGCTTCCTTCGGGGCGGTGCTGGCCCTGCTCGTCTCGGCGAGCCGCCCGGGAGTGCAGGCCGCGGCCTTCGCCGGTGGGATCATCGCGGTGCTGCTGACCTACGCCTCGGCGCGCCGAATCGGTCGCGGGACCGACCAGATCCTGCTGCTGGTCCTGTGCGGCATGATCGTCTCCGCCCTCTTCCAGGCCTTCGTCTCGGCCGTCAAGTACACCGCCGACCCCGACTCGAAGCTCCCGGAGATCGCCTACTGGCTCATGGGATCGATCGCCAAGGTGACCTGGGCCGACCTGGCGCTGTACGCCGTCCCCTTCACCGTGGGCATCATTCCCATCGTGGCGCTGCGCTGGCGGCTCAACACCCTCGCCTTCGGGGAGGAGGAGGCCGAGTCGCTGGGGGTGAACGTCACCGCGCTGCGCCTGATCTGCATCGCATGCGCCACCCTGCTCACCGCCTCCAGCGTGGCCATCTGCGGGGTCATCGGCTGGGTCGGTCTCATCATGCCCCACCTCGTGCGCTTCATCGCCGGCCCCGACAACCGGATCGTCGTCCCGATGTCGGTCCTCCTGGGCGGCGCCTTCCTCATCCTGGTCGACACAGCCTGCCGCACGGTCATGGCCTCCGAGGTCCCGCTGGGCATTCTCACCAGCGTCATCGGCGCGCCGCTGTTCTTCATCATCCTGCTGCGCAGCCGGCGAGGAGGCCGCTGATGAGCCCCCGACCCGACGACTCCGCGCCGGCGACGATCAGAGCGCGCGGCCTGGCATGCGGATACCACGGCGATCCGGTTCTGACGGACATCGGCCTCGACGTGCGCTGCGGCGAGGTGCTCTGCCTCCTGGGTCCCAACGGGGTGGGCAAGACGACACTCTTCCGCACCCTGCTCGGCCATCTGGCGGCGGTCCGCGGCACCATCGAGATCGGGGGCGAGCCGGGCCCGAACCTGTCTCGCCGCGAGATGGCCCGCGCCATCGCCTACGTCCCCCAGTTGCACGAACCTCCCTTCGCCTTCACGGTGCTCGACGTCGCCCTGACCGGCTGCGCTTCGCGCCTGGGCCTGTTCAGCTCGCCCCCGGCCGAGGAGCGCGAACGCGCGAGCGCGGCGCTGGAGCGGCTGGGCATCGCCCACCTGGCCGAGCGCTCCTTCAACGAGCTCTCCGGCGGCGAGCAGCAGATGACTCTCATCGCGCGCGCCCTGGTCCAGGACGGCACGATCCTCGTCATGGACGAGCCGGCCGCGGCCCTGGACCTGCGCAACCAGGCGACGGTGCTGTCCACGGTGCGCGACCTCGCCGACGAGTCGCACGGCGTGATCATGACCTCCCACAACCCGGACCACGCCTTCATGATCGCCTCCCGCGCCCTGCTCATCACGCGCGAGAGACGCATCCTGAGCGGGCCGGTGAACGAGGTGCTCTCCGAGGCGAACCTGCAGGAGGCCTACGGCACGCGCGTGAGAGTGATCGACACCCTCGATGACGACGGCCGCCCGACGCGCACCTGCGTCCCCTCGCTCGAAGCGTTCTGAGCGCCTCGCTGAACGCCTCGGGGTCGTGACCCCGCGCATTTCTTTCGTGCGACCTGAATCGCATGTCGAGACCGCGCCCCGAAGCAGCCCTAGAGTCACGGCGACCCGTTCAACGAACCAGAACCAGCCGCTCAATCCGCACTGTCGCATCGGAGGCCCCATGTCCGCATCCAGTCGTCCATCCCCCTCCCGCCGCGACCTGCTCAGACTCACCGGCCTCGGCATCGGCAGCGCCGCCGGCCTGACCTCGCTGGCGGCCTGCCGTTCCACGTCGTCGTCGGATGACGCGACGGGATCGGACACCCAGACCGTCACCGATATGGGCGGCACGCAGGTCGAGGTCCCCACGAGCATCACCCAGTACGCCGACGGCTGGTACGCGCACAATGAGGTGACGATCATGCTCACCAAGGCCGAGGGTCTCGTCGCCACGCACTGCGGCCCCGATCGGTTCCCCTGGATGTACAGGGTGTGCCCAACCATGTCCAATGCGACGGTGTCCTTCGGCGACGACTTCAACTTCGAGGACGTCTCCAACTTGAACCCGCAGGTCATCTTCGACTCCTCCGACAACCTGCGCGGCAAGGCCGGGGAGGTCGGCATCCCGCTGGTCAATTGCCTCTTCCACACCTATGAGGAGATGAAGCAGTCGATCACCCTGACCGCCCAGGTCTACGGCGGAGACGCTCCGGGGATCGCCGAGACGTACAATGCCGAACTCGACAGGGTCGTCGCCGCGGTCACGGAGAAGACGGACGCGCTCACCGACGACCAGCGGCCCACCGTCATACACGGCCCCAGCGTCTACCAGCTCAAGCTCGATGGCACCGGCACCATCATCGACACCTGGATCAACGCAGCCGGCGGGAAGAACGCCGTCACCCAGGAGACCCACGGCGCCGACACAGCATTCGACATGGAGCAGATCATCACCTGGAATCCGGACGTCATCATCACCGGCACGCTGGGCGAGGACGAGAAGATCCTGTCCGACCCGACCTGGGCCGGCGTCAAAGCGGTCCAGGACGGGCAGGTCCATGTCAATCCCAAGGGGGTCTTCGGCTGGGACCGCTACGGCGTCGAGGAGCTGCTCCAGGTCCAATGGGCCGCCAACCTCCTCCACCCCGACCTGTTCGCGGACCTCGCCATCGAGGACAAGGTCAAGGACTTCTACTCCACCTACCTCGACTACCAGCTCACCGACGACGAGGTCGCCCTCATCCTGGCCGCCAAGAACCCCGAGTAAGAGCCGCTCTCGCCCGGTACCCGGCCGGTACCGGGCGAGAGCGGGCACCGGCCCGTCGCGCGTCCGTCGGCCCGGTGCCGACGGCGCCGGTCAGTAGCCGGCCATCTGCTCCAGGCGCCTGATGCGCTGGTCCATGGGCGGATGCGTGCCGAACAGGTTGCGCACCCTCCCGAAGGGGTTGGCGATCATCATGGCGGACACCGGTTCGACGCGCGGGTCCTGGGCCATCGGCGCGCGCGCCACCCCGGTCTCCAGCTTGTGCAGCGCACTGGCCAGAGCCAACGGGTCATTGGCCAGGACGGCGCCGTCGTGGTCGGCGTCGTACTCACGAGTGCGTGAGATGGCGAACTGGGTGAGGCTGGCGGCCAGCGGTGCCAGGATCGCCAGGAGCAGCAGGGCGATGCCATTGCCCTCGCGCCGGTCCCGCCCGCCGCCGCCGAACCACAGGATTATCGTGGCCAGGGAGGAGATGATGCCGGCGATGCCCGCGGCGACCGAGCCGGTGAGGATGTCGCGGTTGTACACGTGGGACAACTCGTGCCCCAGGACTCCGCGCAGCTCGCGCTCGTCGAGGAGCTGGAGGATGCCCTGGGTGGCGCACACCGCGGCGTGGTGGGGGTCGCGGCCTGTGGCGAAGGCGTTGGGACTCATGGTCGGTGCGACGTACAGGCGCGGCATGGGTTGACCGGCCGCAGCCGACAATTCGCGCACGATGCGGTGCATCTGCGGCTGCTGGGCCTCGGTGACGTTGATCGCGCCCATGGAGCGCACGGCCAGCTTGTCGGAGTTCCAGTAGGTGTAGGCGGTCTGGGCGATGCCGATCAGCGGCATGATGAACAGCCAGACCGCCGAGCCTGTGCCCCGGGCGAGCAGCCATCCGAACAGGAGGAGCAGACCCCACATGCCGCCCATGAGAATAGCGGTCTTGAGGCCGTTGTGGTGATTGGTGCCGATCATGCCGCTCAGTCTATGGGCGGGCGCTGTGCGGCGACCGGGGCGGCCGTCGCTCGCCTGCATGCGAACGGCCGCGGATGGCCGCCGCCGTGGCGTCTTGTCACCCGGCGCGGCGGCGGGCCCGAAGCGCCGTTCAGTCCACCAGCGCGGTGACGTCGGCGATGGGCAGCCCCAGAGACTCGCCCACGCCGGCGGCGTACAGGAAACCGGCGTGGGTGCTCAAACCGCGTGCGAGGTCGCGGCGCGCCCGGCAGGCGCCGTGCCACCCGGCATCGGCCAGGGCGGAGACGTAGGGCAGCGTCGCGTTGGTCAGGGCGTAGGTGGAGGTGTGCGGCACGGCGCCGGGCATGTTGGCCACGCAGTAGAAGAGCCTCCCGTCGATCTCGAAGGTCGGCGCGGAATGGGTGGTGGGCCGGGAGTCCTCGAAGCAGCCGCCCTGGTCGATGGCGACGTCGACCAGCACGCTGCCCGGCCGCATGGATTCAACCGTGCGGCGGGTGACCAGACGCGGGGTGCGGGTCCCCGGCACGAGGGCCGCGCCGATGACCAGGTCCGCGCCGGCGCAGGCGCGGGCGACGTCGAGCTCGGTGGAGAAGCGGGTGCGGACCGCGCCCCGGGTCGTCTCCTCGATTCGTCGCATGCGGGCGGGGTCGACGTCGAAGACGGTGACGTCCGCGCCCATGCCCGCCGCGACCCGCGCGGCGCCCATGCCCGCGGTGCCGCCGCCCAGGACGACGACGTCGCCGCGCCTGACCCCGGCGGCCCCGCCCAGCAGGACCCCGGCCCCGCCATGGGGACGCAGCAGGGCGTCCGCACCGACCTGGGCGGCCAGGCGTCCGGCGATCTCGGACATGGGCGCCAGCAGGGGCAGAGCGCCGGTATCGGTCGCCACCGTCTCATAGGCGATGGAGGTGACCCGACGGGAGAGGAGCTCATCGGTCAGAGGCCGGTCCGCCGCCAGGTGGAGGTAGGTGAACAGGATGAGGTCCGGGCGCAGGAGGGGGTACTCGCCCTCGACCGGCTCCTTGACCTTGAGGATCATCTCGGAATCGGCCCATAGCGCGGCGACATCATCGGTGATGGCGGCGCCGGCGGCCACGTACTCCTCGTCGGGGATCGCCGCCCCCTCACCGGCCCCCGCCTGGACGGTCACGGCGTGCCCGCGGCGGGTGAGCGCGTGAGCGCCGGCCGGAGTGATGGCGACGCGGAACTCATTGTCCTTGATCTCTGCGGGAACGCCGACTCTCATGATTCTCCCTTTCGCTTCTTCCCCGCGGGCGGCGCGCCGACGTCCGCGGGCTCATGCCCCGCCCACCATAGGGCCTTCGAAGCGCCGCCGGGCGCCGGCGCGCCCCGCCGATGCCGCTCGCCAGCGGTCGGTCGGCGGGGCGCCGGCTCGGCTCGCGACCGCTCAGCCCTCGGACCGGCCGACGAGACGCTGCGGGACGCGGTCGGCCTCGGGCTGCCCGATGAGATCCTCGGGGATGTCGGTGCCGCGCGAGATCGCCGTCATGGCGTCGCGGGCGACGACTTTGACGCGCTCACGCGGACCGCGATCCCCCTCGACCTCGCCGAAGTCCGCGCCGAGCTCGCGCTCGTAGGCGTCGAGCAGCTCCCAGCCCTCCCAGGTCGTGTAGGGGACCCGGCGTGAATCCAGCAGGGCGAGGGCGGCGTCGTGACCGACCTGGGCGTCATCGTCGGCGGTGGCGTGAAGCAGACCGGCCCCGGCGTCGGCCACGAGGTTGGAGACGGTCTCCTGAGCGTCGGATTTGGTCGAGCCGATGAGCCCGACCGGGCCGCGTCGGATCCAACCGGTGGCGTAGACGCCGGTGATCGGCTCGCCGTCCTCCCCCAGAACCCGGCCACCCTCGTTGGGGATGACGTGCCGGCGCTCATCGAAGGGCAGGCCGGCGATGGGGCTGCCGGCGTAGCCAACGGCCCGGTAGACGGCCTGAACGGGCCAGTCCTTGAACTCGCCCGTACCGGAAACGGAGCCGTCGCCGTTGAGCCTGGTGCGCTCGGTGCGCAAGCCGCGCACATGCCCGCCGTCGTCGGTGAGCACCTCGACCGGCGACCAGAAGAGATGGATGTGAATGGTGTGGGATGCGGTGAGGTCTTCGGACTCCTGCATGGCGTAGCCCTCGAGAGCCTTGACGACCTGGCGCTGCTGGTTGGAGGCGGCCAGGGCCGCCCGCGAGCCCTCATCGTACTCGAAGTCCTCCTCATCGACCGTGACGTCGACGTCCGGCTGCTTGCCGAGCTCGCGCAGCTCCAGAGGGGTGAACTTGACCTGGGCGGGACCGCGGCGGCCGAAGATGTGGACGTCGGTGACCGGGGATTCCCCGAGAATGGCGGCGACGTTGGAGGGGATCTCGGTGACCATGAGATCCTCGGCGTGCTTGGCCAGCACCCGGGAGATGTCCAAGCCGACGTTGCCGACGCCGATGACCGCGACCTCCTTGGCGTTCAGCCGCCAGGTGCGCGGGTGATCGGGGTGGCCGTCGTACCAGGAGACGAAGTCGGCTCCGCCGTAGCACTCGGGGGCGTCGACGCCGGGGATGTCCAGGGGGGCGTCGGTGTCGGCGCCGGTGGCGAAGATGAGGGCGTCGTAGTGCTCGTGCAGCTCGGCGACGGTGATGTCGCGGCCGATCTCGACGTTGCCGATCAAACGGATGTCGCCGCGCTGAAGGATCTTGTACAGGGCGATGATGATCTGCTTGATGCGGGGGTGGTCGGGGGCGACCCCGTAGCGCACGAGTCCGTAGGGCGCGGGCAACTGCTCGAACAAGTCGATACAGACCTCCAGGCCGGACTTCGAGAGGATGTCCGAGGCGTAGATGCCCGCGGGACCGGCTCCGATGACGGCGACACTGAGAGGACGTGCGTTCACTGCGTCTTTCATTTCTGTAAGCGGCGGGTTGGGTCGGGGCCGACGGGACGCGAACGACGCCGACGACGGCCCGCAGACCAGTTTATGGGCCGCGCGCCCCTCATTCTCATGGCGTCGGACACACAGTCGAATCAGCGTTCGCGGCGCGGGAGGGGGCGGGGCGGGGCGGGGGCTCAGGCCGCCCGGTCCACGAGCAGCCTCGCGAACTCCTCCATGCCGGCGCGCACGAGTCCTACCCGTCCGCGGGCCTCGGCCAGCGTCGTCTCCCGCTCGGAGGCGCTGGCGCCCGCATCCTCCAAGCGCTCGCGCGTCCCGGCGACGACGGCGTCCTCCAGGCCCGCGAGCACGCCGACGGCCTGCCGGGCCCACGTCATGGCCATCTCGCGGGTGCGGGCCAGGACCGGATGCCGGCGCAGCCGGGCCACGACGTCGGCCAGGGCCGCGTCATCGGCCAGGTTCTCGGTCGACAGCCGGGAGAGGATCGCCTGTCCGGCGGCGTCCAGTTCGCCGGCCGCCAGAGCCTTGCGCAGCAGCAGCACCGGCATCGTGTCCACGCCCTCGCGCAGATCCGTCCCCGGAGTCTTGCCGGTCGTCTCCGAGTCGGACGTGAGGTCGAGGACGTCGTCGGCCAGTTGGAAGGCCACGCCGATCTTCTCACCGAACTCCTCCACGATGCGCTCGGTGCGCTCGCCGGCCCGGGTCAGCATGGCGCCGTAACGGGCGGAGACAGCGATGAGGGAGCCGGTCTTGTCCGCCAGGATCTGAATGTAGTGGTCGACGGGGTCGGTGCACGCCGGCCGCTGCAGGGTCTCGTGGAGCTGCCCCATGCACAGCCGCTCGAAGGTCTTGGCGTGCGCCTGGACGGCCCGCGGGCCGAGCGCCGCGACCAGCTGCGAGGCGCGGGCCACCAGCACGTCGCCGGTGAGGATCGCCGCCGAGTTGCCCCACACGGTCTGGGCGCTGGGGGCGCCCCGACGCAGGGGGGCCTCGTCCATGACGTCGTCGTGGTAAAGCGTGGCGATGTGGGTCAGCTCGACGGCGACCCCGGCGTCGCGCACCTGCTCCCCGGTCGCCAGCACGGGGTCGCCGAGCTGGGCGGTCAGGAGCGTGAGGACCGGTCGCAGCCGTTTGCCTCCGGCCTCGGCCAGGTGGGAGGTGGGCGGGTTGATGGTCTCATCGGCGTTGCTGACGACCTCGAGGAGCCGGGCCTCGACCGCGTCGAGAGCCGGGGAGAGGCGGCCCTCGAGCTGCGGGGCGTTCAAAGGCAGCGATCCGATCACGACAGGAGCATAGCGGCGCGGCCCAGGAGCTCGGCCACCGGCTGCGGCACCACGCCGAGAGCCGCGGTGACGATGATCGCCAGACCGATGGCCACCGCCGACGGGCCCATCGACTCCACCACGACGACTCCGTCGTCCTGCGGTTCCCGGAAGAACATGAGGACGACCAGGCGCATGTAGAAGAAGGCCGTGATGGCCGAGGAGACGACGGCGACGATGACCAGCCAGGCGGCCCCGCCGTTGATGCCGGCGGCGAACAGGTCGAACTTGGCAATGAAACCCGCCGTCAGCGGGACCCCGGCGAAGGACAGCAGGAACACCGTCATGGCGCCGGCGAGCCACGGGTTGCGCCTGCCCAGACCCGTGAAGGCCGTCAGATCGTTGGCCTCGGCGCCGGCGGCGCCGTTGTGGCCGGTGCGCACGAGGGCGACGACGCCGAACGCGCCCACGGTGGCCGCGCCGTAGGCCAGGGCGTACAGAAGCAGGGCGCTGATCCCCACCCGGCTCAGAGCGATGATGCCGATGAGCATGTAGCCGGCATGGGCGATCGCCGAGTAGGCGAGCATGCGCTTGACGTCGGTCTGGACGACGCCGACGACGGTGCCCACCACCATGGTCACGATGGCGACCGTCCACAGGAACGGCGCCATATCCCATCCGTAGGAGCCGCCGACGATGTAGTAGAAGCGCACAAGGGCCAGGAAGGCGGTGGCCTTGACACCGGCGGCCATGAAGCCGGTGACCGGGGTCGGCGCGCCCTGGTAGACGTCCGGGCTCCAGGCGTGGAAGGGGGCGGCGGCGGTTTTGAACAGGAGACCCACCGTCACCAGGGCCACGCCGGCCAGGCCGAGCCAATCCATGTCGAGCACTCCGCCCGCGGCCAGGGAGGTGGCGACCTCCGAGTAGGACACCGAGCCGGACACCCCGTATAGGAAGGCCGAGCCCAGCAGGAGGAAGGCGGAGGAGAAGGCGCCCAGCACGAAGTACTTCAGCGCCGCCTCCTGGCTCAGCAGGCGGCGGTGGCGGGCGGTGGCGGCCATGATGTACAGCGGCAGCGAGACCAGCTCGAGCACGACGAACAGTGAGATGAAGCCGGCGGCCATCGGGAAGAGCATCATGCCGGCCAGGGAGAACAGCATGAGCGGGAAGACCTCAGTGGTGGTCCACCCGTGGAGCAGGGACTCGCTCTCCTCCGCACTGCCGGGGCGGTCAGCGGCCTGGGCGGCGAAGGAGCCGTCGCCCGCGGTGGTCCGGTCGGCCATGACGAGTACGGACAGCAGGCCGATGACCAGCATGATGCCCTGGGCGGACACGCTGAAGGGGTCCTCGTTGAAACCGGTGACGAGCACGCGGCCCACAGCCTGCGGCTCGGCGACGCCGGTCTGCGAGCCGGCGGCCTGCGCCCACACCTGCGTCCAGCGAGTGGTCACGGCGACCCCGGAGCCGAGGACGGCGAGCACGGCCAGGCAGCTCTGCACGCCCGGGCGCGCGGCGCGGGGCGCGAAGGCCTCGACGAGGACGCCGAGCACGCCGGCTCCCAGGATGATGAGAACCGGGGTGAGTCCGGCCCATTCGATGGTCGGGGCGGTGAAGCTCACTTGCTGATCCCTTCCGTGGCGGTGGGGGTGGCGGGCGCCGGCACGGCGGGCGACGCGGCCGCGGGGGCGACGTCGTCGCTCATGGTGGTCGAGATCTGCTCGGCGACGCCGTCGAGGGCGTCGGTGAACACGCCCGGGACCAGGCCGAGGGCGAGCATCGCCACGATGACGGGCGCCAGGACGAGCCGCTCGCGCCCGTCCAGGTCCGCGTCGCTGGCGCGGCGGGCGGCCGGCGCTCCGGTGAAGACGCGCTGATAGGGCAGGAGCACGTAGACCGCGGCGATGATGACTCCGAGGACGGCGACGACTCCGAGCGCCATCGATCGCGAGAACGTTCCGGTCAGGACCATCCACTCCGGCACGAAGCCGCTCAGGCCCGGCAGGGCGATGGAGGCCAGGCCGGAGAACAGGAAGGTCCCGGCGACCAGGGGCAGGACGCGGCCCATACCGCCCAGCTCGCTGATGACGACCGTGCCGGTGCGCCGGGCCAGGAAACCGGTGGCGAGGTAGAGGCCGGCGATGGACAGGCCGTGAGCGACCATGTAGACCATGGCGCCGCTGGCGGCGATCGGGCTGCCGATGAAGATCCCCAGCACCATGAAGCCGAAGTGGCTGATCGAGGTGTAGGAGATCAGGCGGTAGAGATTGTCCTGGCCGACGGCGGCCAGACCTCCGTAGATGATCCCGATGACGGCCAGCACGAGGACCACCGGGGCCGCCCACCTCGACGCCTCGGGGAACAGCGGCAGGACCAGAGTGATCATGCCGTAGGTGCCGATCTTGTCCAGGACCCCGATGAGCAGCACGGAGGTGCCCGCGGTGGCCTGCTCGGCCGTGTCGGGCAGCCACGTGTGCAGCGGCACCAGCGGGGCCTTGACCGCGAAGGCGACCATGAAGGACACGAAGATCCAACGGATCGTCGTCTGCGGGGCCGCCAGGCTCCCCACGAGGGACTCGACGAGGAACTCATCGCCCTGGTGCGGGCCGTAGACGTACAGGGCGACGACGCCGATGAGCATGACGAGCCCGCCGGCCAGCGAGTACAGGAGGAACTTCAGGGCGGCGCGCTGACGGTCCGGTCCGCCGAAGCGGCCGACGAGGAAATACACCGGCACGAGCATGGCCTCGAAGCAGACGTAGAAGAGGAAGACGTCGCGCGCACTGAAGATGACGACGATGAAGGCCTCCAGGACCAGCACCAGCGCCGTGAACGAGCCCTGCCGGTCGGCGGGGACCTCGCCCCAGCTGGCGAGCAGGACGACGGGCACCAGGAGGGCCGACAGAAGAAGCATGGCCAGACCGAGAGCATTGACGCCCAGGGCCCAGGAGACGCCCAGGAAGGGGATCCACGCGTGCGTCTCGGCGAGCTGGACGGTGCCGGCCTTACCGGCGTCGAAGGCGACCAGCGCCCAGATGCCGACGCCGAGCGCGCCCAAGGAGAAGACGAGGCCGACGGCGCGGGCCGCGCGCCAGGTGAAGGGGAGGAGCCACAGGAGGAGCGCCCCGACGAGCGGAACGAGCACCATGATGGTCAGCACAGGGGCCGTCGCGGGAATGGATGCGGTGATGGACTGCATGTGGTCGTGTCCTCTCAGAACCTGCTGGCCAGGACGGCGATGAGGGCGAGCACCGTTCCGCCCAGCATGTAGCCTGCGTAGGAGCGCACGTAGCCGGACTCGGTGAGTCGCACGAGCCGCCCGGCGCCGGCGGCGCTCCTGGCGAGCCCCTCGACGGCGCCGTCGACGACGTAGCGGTCCGAGGCGGTGGCGGCGACGACGAGCCCCTGGGAGGGGCGCATGGCGGCCGCCTCGTTGACGGCGTCCTGGTACATGTCGCGGCGAGCGGCCTCGACCAGAGCGTTCGCCGGCTGGACGACGGTGGGCACGGCGCGGCGGGCGTACATGAACCACGCGACGCCCACGCCGAGGAGGACGAGCACGAGCGTGGCGCCCATGATGGTCGTGGCCGGCAGCACGGGCTCGCCGTGCTCGACGCGGCCGGTGACCGGCTCGAGCCAGGTGACGAAGGCGTCGTCGACGGACAGCGCCCCGCCCAGGCCGATCGAGAAGATCGACAGGACGACGAGCGGGAGGGTCATGAGCCAGCCGGACTCGTGGGGGTGGACGGCGCCCTCCAGGTCCTTCTCGGTGGTCCAGCGGCGCGAGCCGTGGAAGATCATGAAGAACAGGCGGGACATGTAGAAGGAGGTCAGGCCCGCGCCCAGGAGCGCCACGGCGCCCAGGACCCAGGGACGCGCGCCGTCGCCGACGAAGGCGGCCTCGATGATCCCGTCCTTGGACCAGAAGCCGGAGAAGGGCGGGATTCCCAGGATGGCGAGCCAGCCGACGCCCATGGTCACCCACGTGATCCGCATGATCCCGGCCAGGCCGCCGAAGCGGCGCATGTCGACCTGGTCGCCCATGGCGTGCATGATGCTCCCCGCGCCGAGGAAGAGCTGGGCCTTGAAGAACCCGTGGGTCAGCAGATGGAAGATCGCGACGGCGTAGCCGATGGGCCCCAGGCCCGCACCGAGCATCATGTAGCCGATCTGACTCATGGTGGAAGCGGCCAGCACCTTCTTCATATCGTCCTTGGCGGACCCGATGATCGCCCCCAGCACGAGGGTGATCGCTCCGACGACGGCGACGGCCAGCTGGGCGTCGGGGGCGCCCTGGAAGATCGCGCCGGAGCGGACCATGAGGTAGACGCCGGCGGTGACCATGGTGGCCGCGTGGATGAGGGCGGACACCGGTGTCGGGCCGGCCATGGCGTCGCCCAGCCAGGCCTGGAGCGGGAACTGGGCGGATTTGCCGCAGGCGGCCAGCAGCAGGAAGAAGCCGATGGCGGTCAGCCATCCCGTGCTCAGCGCCCCGTCGGAGGCGGCCGGCAGCACGGAGATGAAGGCCACCGAGCCGACCCGGGAGACCATCGCCATCATGGCCAGCAGCAGGCCGACGTCACCGACGCGGTTCATGATGAAGGCCTTCTTGGCGGCCGTCGCGTTCTCCCGGCTCGCGTCCCGCTCGGCGGCCGGGGCGTCGGCGTCGGCGGTATTCCAGAAGCCGATGAGCAGGTAGGAGGCCAGCCCCACGCCCTCCCAGCCGACGAACAGAACGATGTAGGAGTCGCCCAGAACGAGGGTGAGCATGGCGGCGATGAACAGGTTGAGGTAGGCGAAGAAGCGCCGGCGGTCCCGGTCGTGGGCCATGTAGGCCACCGAGTACAGGTGGATGAGGAAGCCGACGAAGGTCACCAGGGCCACGAAGGTCAGCGACAGCGGATCGATGCGCAGCCCGACGGTGACGTTGAGGGGGCCCGCGCCGAACCAGTGCCACAGGCGCACGTCCATGGTGCGCTCGTCGGCGCTCAGGCCCAGGACCTGAGCGAGGATCCCCAGGCCCAGGCAGGCGCTGACCAGGCTGGTCAGCAGGCCCAGCCAGTGACCCCAGCGGTCGCTGGCGCGTCCGGCCACCAGGAGGACGGCGGCGCCGACGGCGGGCACGGCGATGAGCAGCCAGGCCAGGGCCGCCGGACCGGTGGCGGGGGCGACGGAGGGCGCGGGGGGCTGTCCGGCCCCCAGGACCCCGGCGACCACGAGAGTTGGTGCGGTCATGTGATGCCCCTCAGTTCTTGAGCAGGTTCTCGTCGTCGACCGACGTGGACCTGCGGGTGCGGAAGATGGACACGACGATGCTCAGGCCCACGACGACCTCGGCGGCCGCGACGACCATGACGAAGAAGGCGAACACCTGGCCGCTCAGGTCGCCGTGGATGCGGGAGAAGGTCACCAGGACGAGGTTGACGGCGTTGAGCATGAGCTCGACGCCCATGAGCTCGATAATGGCGTTGCGCCGCAGGAGCACCGTGAGCGCTCCGAGGGTGAACAGCACCCCGGCGAGCGCGATGTAAGCGGTGACGGGGACGGTCACTTCTGCTCCTCCTTGCTGCTGTGCCCGTTCCCCCGCTCGGCCGGCGCGGGGTCGGTCTCGGAGCGGTCCTCGCCCGGGGCGTCCTCCTGCGGGCTCGGGGCGGTCACCAGCTGGACGACGTCCGGTGCGGGAGCTCCGGGCATGGCGGGCATGCCCGAACGCCCCACCGTGGCGTCCTCGCGGCTCGCGATGGTGCCCGCGCGTTGGGCGGCGCCCGCTTCCGGGGACGCCTCGGACAGGTCCAGGCCCTGGTCGCGCACGCGCAGCACGCGCGGGACGGACTCGACCAGGGCATCGCCGTCGGCGCTCAGAGCGGGTGCGGTGGCGGCGTTGGTGGCGGCGTAGACGCCGGGCATCGGCTTCTGGCCGGGGTGGGCCCCCTCCTCGGCGTAGGCGCGCATCCTGGCGTCCACCTGGTCGCGCTGGGTCATGCGGGGCCGGATGCGCTGACGGTGAGTCAGCGTCAGAGCGCCGACGGCGGCGATGACGAGTAGGACGCCGGTCAGTTCCATAGTGACGACGTGGTCGCCGAACAGGACTCCGGCGAGAGCGGACGGAACGGCGGCGTCCCCTCCCTGGAGGCCGGAGGCGCTCGGGATGGCTGAGCGCCACACGACGGCGGCCAGCACCGCGACCAGACCGACCCCCAGGAGGGCGATGCCCCATCTGCCGGCCGACGAGCCGGCGGTCGAGACCGGCTCGTCGCCGCCGATGCCCACCATCATGATGACGAACAGGACGAGCGTCATGACGGCGCCGGTGTAGACGACGATCTGGGTCATGCCCAGGAAGGGGGCCTCGCCGGCGACGTAGAGGACCGCCAGGCCGATCATGATGCCGATCATGTTCTCCGCGGCGGACACGGCGCGCTTGGCGGTCAGCAGGCCGAGACCGCACACCACGGTGATCAGGGCGACGACGCCGAACAGGATCGTCTCCCCGGTGGAGGCCGTGCCGGCGTCGGTCAGGGTCGCGGGAGCGAGAACGGGCAGGATTCTCATCAGTGCACCGCCTCCCCGACCGGGCTCGGAGCGGGCGCCGGCCGGGCCGACGCCAGGGTCGGGTCGTCGGGCCGGTGCGCGCGCACCCAGTCGACCTGCGCCTGGGTGATGCCGGTGACCTCGCCTCGATAGTAGTCGCCGTCCTCGGTCCCCTCGACCATGGGGTGGGGGGTCTCCAGCGCCCCGTCGGGCACGGGGGCGAGCAGGTCCCGCTTGTCGTAGATCAGGCCGGTGCGCGTGGGCCCGACGAGCTCGTCGATCTCGTGGGTCATGGTCAGAGCGCGCGTGGGGCAGGCCTCGATGCACATGCCGCAGAAGATGCAGCGCAGGTAGTTGATCTGGTAGACGCGTCCGTAGCGCTCGCCGGCCGAGTACTGGGCGCCGGGGGCGTTGGAGGCGGCCTCGACGTAGATGGCGTCGGCCGGGCAGGCCCAGGCGCACAGTTCGCAGCCGATGCATTTCTCCAGGCCGTCGTCGTAACGGTTGAGCTGATGGCGTCCGTGGTAGCGCGGCATGAGCACCGGCGGCTCGAACGGGTAGAGCTCGGTGACGGTGGGGCGGAACATCGAGGAGATGGTCACGCCGTAGCCGGCGACGGGCGCGAAGATGCGCCCGACGGGACCGGGCAGGTCGCGCAGCCACTGGTTGTGGTCCGTGCTCCGCCCGCCTCCGGGCTCATCGCTTCCCGCAGCGCGGGGGGTGTCGGGGGTCTGGTCAGTCATCGGTTCCCTCCTGAGCGGTGTCGCCGGAGCCGGAGTCGGACGGGGGCGGGGAGATCGCCACGGAGCCGGCGACGGTCTCGGCCAGGGAGCCGGTCACGGCGTCGGCGATGGAGCTGGCGGCGTCGACGCGGGCGGGCTCGGCCGCCTTGCGGGTGCGGCGGGCGCGCGGGGAGACCGGCAGTTCCTGGCCGGGCATCGGCGGGACGGGATAGCCGCCGGCGAAGGCGTCGAGCTCCTCCCCCGGCGCGGTCACGCCGTCGCCGCTCGGCGCGGAGGAGTCCTCGCCCTCGGGCTCGGGCAGGAAGAAGAGAACGAGCATGGCGATCAGGAAGACGAGGGCCAGGGCCAGCAGCAGGGCTCGGGGCGAGCCGCTCAGGAAGGCGCGGAAGCCCTGGACGACGACGACCAGCACGAACCAGGCCAGCGAGACGGGGATGAGGACCTTCCACCCCAGCTTCATGAAGTGGTCGTAGCGGATGCGCACCAGAGTGCCGCGAGTCCAGATCATGAAGAACATGACGGCCCAGACCTTGATCACAAACCACAGCACGGGCCACCAGCCGGAGCCGGCGCCGTCCCAGAAGAGAGTCAGGATGAAGGGGTGCCAGCCGCCCAGGAACAGGGTGACGCATACGGCCGAGACGTTGAACATATTGATGTACTCGGCCAGGAAGTACCAGGCGAACTTCATCGAGGAGTACTCGACCATGTGGCCGGCGACGAGCTCGCCCTCGGCCTCGGGCAGGTCGAAGGGCAGGCGGTTGACCTCGCCGATCATGGAGACGACGTAGATGAGGAAGCTCGGGATCATGACCAGCCCCCACCACAGCCGCTGCTGCGCGTCGACGATGCCGGAGGTCGACATGGTCCCCGAGGCGAGGAAGACCGTCAGGATCGACAGGCTCATGCTCAGCTCGTAGGAGATGACCTGGGCGGCCGACCGCACGGCGCCGAGGAGGGGGTAGGTGGAGTGGGTCGACCAGCCGCCCAGAATAATGCCGTAGACGCCGAAGGCGGTGATCGCCAGGATGTACAGGACCGCCACTGGGAAGTCGGTCAGCTGCAGCGGAGTGGAGTGCCCGAATACGCTCACCTGCGGTCCGAAGGGGATGACCGCGTAGACCATGAAGGCGCAGAACGCCGCGATGACCGGAGCCAGGATGTAGACGAACCTCTCGGCCCCCTTGAGCCAGAAGTCCTCCTTCATGATGAGCTTGGCGGCGTCGGCGACGGCCTGGAGGAAGCCGAAGGGGCCGTTGACGTTGGGGCCCGGGCGCGTCTGCATGCGCGCCAGGCCGCGGCGCTCGACCCACAGCACGAGGAGGACGGACACGATGAGGAAGGCGACGATGACGACCGCCTTGATGAGCGTGAGCCACCACGTCTCGGCGGAGAAGTCCGCAGTCACGCCCCCTTCGGTGCTCAGGGCCGCTGCCGGGCCGACGTGAAGAAGAGCCGTGGTACTCACCGAGCCACCTCCGTACTGGTCGCTGTCCTGGGCTGCGTGCTGGTTCTCGCACCGGTTCCCGTCGCGACCCGGGTGAGCGACAGGCTGACGCGCGAGCCGTGGCGGGCGCCGAGCGTCTGACGAATCGTGGAGCCGGCCGAGCACTCGGGCAGCCAGACGGTGCCCTCGGCGACGCCGCCCGCCACTGCCGCGGGCAGCGTGATGGTGCCGGCGGCGGTGGACACCTCGACGCTCTCACCGCCGACCAGGCCCAACCTGGCGGCGAGGTCCGGAGCGACGCGGGCGACCGGGCGCATGGCCGTGGCGGCGAGGAAGGGCTCGCCGTCCTGAAGACGACCGGCGTCGAGCATGGGCTTGTGGGTGGCCAGGACGGCGTCCAGGCCGGACACGGTGGAGACCCCCACGACGCCGGCGACGTCGGGCACCCCGGCTTCGTCGTCCGCCGACTGCGCGGGCCCCTCCGTGAAGACGACACCGCCGCGGGCTCCGCCCCACAGGCCGAGGTCCGCCAGCCGGGCGTGGAGAGCCGCCAGGTCGTCGACCTCCAGGTCGATGCCCATCTGCGCCGCGAGCATCCCCAGGACCTGCCGGTCGGTGCGGGCGCGGGAGACATGGGCCTGGCCGAAGGGGCGCACGCGCCCCTCCCAATTGACGAAGGTGCCGTTCTTCTCCTCGGCGGGCGCCACCGGCAGAACGACGTCGGCGTGCTCGCTGATCTCGCAGCGCCGGACTTCGAGCTGAACGGTGAAGCCGGAGGCGGTCAGCGCGGCCCGGGCCAGCCCCGGATCGGGGAAGTCGCGCAGGTCGACGCCGCCGACCACCAGACCGCCGAGGGACCCGTCGACCAGGGCGGTGAGGATCTCGGTGGTGTCGCGCCCGGGAGCGTCGGGGAGGGGCTCCTGGGCGCGAACGCCGGCGGGGTCGACGCCCCAGGCGTCCTGGACCTGGCGACGAGCACCGGCATCGGCCACGGGGCGGCCGCCGGGCAGCAGGCCGGGCAGCAGGCCCGCCTCGATGCCGCCGCGCTCGCCCGCCCGACGGGGCACCCAGGCCAGGCGGGCACCGGTGGCGGTGGCCAGGGTGTCGACGACGGAGAGCAGCCCCGGCACGGCCGCCGCGCGCTCGCCCACGAGAATGGCGGCGCCCGCGGACTTCAGCGCCTCGACGACATCGGGATGGCTCTGGGCCAGCAGGGCGATAGCGCGCGCCTCCTGGCCGGGGGCGGTCAGCACGGTGGTCGCGCCGAGCTTGCGCGAACCGTTGGTGATGGTCGGGGCGATGGTGGCCACGGACACTCCGCCGGCCCGCACGCCCTTGCGCAGACGCAGGAAGAGGGAGCCGCACTCGTCCTCGGGCTCGAGGGCGACCAGGAGGACCTGCCCGGCCCTCTCCAGGGACGAGTAGGTGACGTCGCCCAGCCCCGTGCCGGCGACGCGGGCGGCCAGGAAGGTGTCCTCCTCCCTGGAGTGGTCGCGCACGCGCTGGTCGATGTCGTTGGTGCGCATGACCTGGCGGGCGAACCGGGACCAGGCCCAGCCGTCCTCCAGGGTGATGCGAGCCCCGGGCAGCAGGCCGACCCCGCCGTCGTCGCGGGCCCGGGTCAGGCCGCGAGCGGCGACGTCGAGAGCGTCGGACCAGCTCGTGGGCTCCAGCTCACCGGCTTCGTTGCGCACGAGCGGAACGTGCAGGCGGTCGGGCTGGGCCGACCAGGCGAATCCGAAGCGGTCCTTGTCGGTGATCCACTCCTCGTTGACCTGCGGGTCGTTGCCGGCCAGACGGCGCAGCACGACGCCGCGACGCATGTCGACGCGGATGGCGGAGCCGGAGGCGTCGTGCTCGGTGATCGAATCGGTGGACACCAGATCCATGGGGCGGGAGCGGAAGCGGTAGCGAGCGCTCGTGAGCGCCCCGACCGGGCAGATCTGGATGATGTTGCCCGAGAAGTAGGAGGCGAAGGGACGTCCGGAGACGTCGAGGTCCTCGCGGCCGGCCAGGTCGCCCGGCCCGTAGACGGCTCCGTCGACGACGCCGGGACCGCCGTCGGGCCCGGCCAGATCGGCTTCGGGGACGAGACGGGCCTCGCCGCGGATCGTCTCGAGGCCGGCCGGCGAGGCCTCTGCGTCGAAGAAGTCCAGAACGGTGGAGTCGTAGCGGCCGATCTGCTCGGAGTAGAGCCCGCCGGTGATCTCGCCCCCGACATGGCCGGCGCCACGGCCCTGGAGGGCGATGAAGGGATCGCCGGCGATCTGGTCGGCGAAGCGCACGCAGCGCTGGCACAGGATGCAGCGGTCGCGGTCGAGCAGAATGTTGCCGGTCAGACGCAGCGGCTTGGGAAAGGTGCGTTTGACATCGGTGAAGCGGGTCGCGGACCGGGCGCCGGAGGCCATGAGCTCGATGGCCTGGTTCTGCAGGGGGCACTCACCGCCCTTGTCGCACACCGGGCAGTCCAGCGGGTGGTTGATCAGGAGGAACTCCATGGTGCCGGCCTGCGCCTTGGCGGCGACTTCGCTGGTGGCCTGCGTGCTGATCTCCATGCCCTCCATGGCGGTCATGGCGCATGAGGGCTGCGGCTTGGGCATGGGGCGCACGACGCCGTCGCGTCCGGGCATGGCGACCTCGACCAGGCACTGGCGGCAGTTGGCCGACGGCGCGAGCAGCGGATGGTCGCAGAAGCGGGGGATGCGGACCCCGATCTTCTCGGCGGCACGGATGAGGAGCGTGCCCTTCTCCACCTCGACGGGCACGCCGTCGATCGTCATGCGGACCATGTCGGTGGCCGTGTCAGTCATGTCTCACCGTGCGCTTTCAACGATAGCGGAGGCCGCGTAGGGGAAGAGCTCGGCCGCGGCCGTGGTGTACCCGGCCTCGAACTCGGCTCGGAATCGCTTGATACCCGACAGGACGGGGGTGGCGGAGGCGTCGCCCAGGGCGCAGAAGGAGCGGCCGGCGATGTTGGAGGCGATGTCCTCGAGCTTCTCGACGTCGCCGGGCAGCCCCCGCCCCGCCTCCAGGCGCAGCATGATCTGGCGCATCCAGTAGGTTCCCTCACGGCAGGGGGTGCATTTGCCGCAGGATTCGTGCTGGTAGAACTCCGTCCACCGGGTCACCACGCGCACCACCGAGACGGTCTCGTCGAAGACCTGAAGCGCGCGGGTGCCGAGCATCGATCCAGCACCGGCCACCGACTCGTAGTCCAGGGGCACGTCGAGCTCCTCGGGTCCGAAGATCGGCGTGGAGGAGCCTCCCGGTACCCAGAATTTCAGCTCGTGGCCCTCCCTCACCCCGCCGGCCAGGGCGATGAGCTCGCGCATGGTGATGCCGAAGGGCGCCTCGAACTGGCCGGGGTGAGCCACGTGGCCGGACACGGAGAATATGCCGTGACCCTTGGACTTCTCGGTGCCCATGGAGGAGTACCACTCGGGCCCGCGAGCGAGGATTCCCGGCAGGGAGGAGATGGTCTCGACGTTGTTGATGACCGTCGGGCGGGCGTACAGGCCCTGGGCCGCCGGGAAGGGGGGCTTGAGGCGAGGATGGCCGCGGCGGCCCTCCAGGGAGTCGAGCAGTGCCGTCTCCTCCCCGCAGATGTAGGCGCCGGCGCCCGCGTGCGCGGTGATGGTCAGAGACCGGTCGCCGTCGAGGCCGAAGCCGTCCTCCAGCAGCCCCGAGTCCTTCGCCTCGGCCACGGCGCGGAGCAGTCGGCGGTAGGCGTGGGCGACCTCGCCGCGCAGGTAGATGAAGGCGTGATCGCAGCCGATGGCGCGCGAGCAGATGGCGACGCCCTCGATCAGGGCCTGCGGGTTGGCCATGATGGTGGGGATGTCCTTGCACGTGCCCGGCTCTGACTCGTCGGCATTGACCACGAGGTAGCGGGGCAGACCGTCGGGCGCCGGCAGGAAGGACCATTTCAGGCCCGTGGGGAATCCGGCTCCACCGCGGCCGCGCAGGTTGGAGGCCTTGACCAGATCCACGAGCTCGTCGGGGGCCATCCTCCTGGCCCTGGCCAGGCCCTCGTAACCGCCGTTGGCGCGGTAGGTCTTCAAGGTCCAGGAGCGCTTCCTGTCCCACATGTCGGTGACGGCGGGCGTGAGGGTCCCCGGCTCGGTGAAGACGGGGACCCGCGGCTCGCGGGCGGGGTTCTGGTCGCTCACTCGGCCTCCTCCTCCGGGACGCTCCAGCCCCTCTCGCGGGCGATGCGCAGGCCCAGCAGGCTCGCCTCGCCCGCGCCGATGCCCTCGTCGGCGCGGCCGTCCTCGAAACCGGCCAGCAGCCGTTCGTTATCCCGGAAGGTCGGCAGAGTCTCGGGTCCGCGGGTGGGGGCGACGGGCTCGCCGCGCTCCAGGCGGGTCACCAGGTCGACGGCGGAGGCCGGAGTCTGGTTGTCGAAGAACTCCCAGTTGACCATGACGACCGGGGCGTAGTCGCAGCCGGCGTTGCATTCGATGCGCTCAAGGCTGACCCGGCCGTCCTCGCTGGTCTCATCATTGCCCAGGCCCGTGTGCTCGCTCACGGCCCGCCACACCTCATCGCCGCCCATGACGGCGCACAGGGCGTTGGTGCACACCCCCACGTGGTACTCCCCCACGGGGTGGCGGCGGAATTGACTGTAGAAAGTGGCGACGGCGGACACCTCGGAGCGGGTCAGCCCCAGCTTCTGCGCGCACAGGGCGATTCCGCGCGGGGAGACGAAGCCGTCGACGCTCTGGATCAGGTGCAGCATCGGGATCAGCGCACTGCGCTCGTGACCCGCGGGGTAGCGGGACATGATCTGGTCGATCTCGGCGTCCAGGTACGCACCCGTCTCGGGGTCGTAGCCGGCGGCGATCGTGCGGGCGTTCTCAGTGGTGCTCATCAGCGGTCCACGCCTCCCAGGACGGGGTCGATGGAGGCCAGTGAGGGGACGAGGTCGGCGATCATACCGCCCTCCCCCATCATGGCCAGCGACTGCAGGTTGGAGTAGGAGGGGTCACGGAAGTGAACCCGGTAGGGGCGGGTGCCGCCGTCGGAGACGGCGTGGACGCCCATGACCCCCTTGGCGTGCTCGACGGCGGTGAAGACCTGACCGGCGGGGACGTGGAAGCCCTGGGTCACCAGCTTGAAGTGGTGGATGAGGGATTCCATGGAGGTTCCCATGATCTCGCGCACGTGCTCCAGGGACTGGCCCTGACCATCGGTGGCGATGGCCATGCGGGCCGGCCAGGCGATGGTCGGGTCGGCCACCATGGTCGTGTTGGACGGATCGTCCCCCCGCCCGGCGATCTGATCGAGGCGATCCACGCACTGGGAGACGATCTTGAGCGACTGGTAGCACTCGTCGAAGCGCACGGCCAGACGGTTGTAGCAGTCGGATCGGTCGTAGACGGGGATGTCGAAGTCGTAGGTCTCGTAGCCGCAGTACGGGGAGACCGTGCGCATGTCCAGTGGATAGCCGGCGGCCCTGAGGCACGGCCCGGTCAGCCCCATGGCCATGGCGGCCGCGAGGCTGACCTCCCCCACGCCGACGAATCGGGATTTCAGGATCGGGTTCTCCATGAGGAGGGCCTCGAGTTCGCCGACGTCGTTCTTGATGTTCGGCATGACCGAGCGGACGAAGTCGGTCAAGCCCTCGGGGATGTCCTGGGCCAGGCCGCCGGGACGCACGTAGGCGTGGTTCATGCGCAGGCCGGAGACCATTTCGAAGACCCGCAGAACGTTCTCGCGGCAGCGGAAGGCGATGGTCATGAGCGTCGTGCCGCCCATCTCATTGCCGCCCGATCCGACGGCGACGGCGTGGGAGGCGATGCGGTTCAGCTCCATGAGCAGCACACGCATGACCGTGGCCTTCTCGGGGACGTCGTCGGTAATGCCGAGGAGCTTCTCGACCGCCAGGGCGTAGCCGACCTCCTGGAAGAAGGGGGCGACGTAGTCCATGCGGGTCACGAAGGTCTCGCCCTGGACCCAGGTGCGGTACTCCATGTTCTTCTCGATGCCCGTGTGCAGGTAGCCGGTGCCCACGCGGACCTCGGTGACCCTCTCGCCGTCGACCTCCAGCACCAGGCGCAGCACGCCGTGGGTGGAGGGGTGGACGGGGCCCATGTTGAGCACGATGCGGTCGTGGGCGAGACGGTCGGCCTCGTCGCGCGCGGCGATGGCGGCGACGACGTCGTCCCAGTCCCCGCCGCCGAGCGTGTACTGGGGGGCGCCGTCGGCGAGGTCGTCGGTGGCGGGGCCGGCGGCGCGGAAGTCGGGTGCGGCTGCGGTGCTCATCAGTGGTACGACCTCCGGGTGTCGGCGGGGGCGGTGGAGGCGCCCTTGTACTCGACGGGGATCCCGCCGAGCGGGTAGTCCTTGCGCTGGGGGTGACCCACCCAGTCATCGGGCATGGCCGAGCGCGTGAGATTGGGGTGTCCGTCGAAGACGATGCCCATGAGGTCCCAGGTCTCGCGCTCGTGCCAGTCGTTGCCCGGGTAGACCGGCACGATGGAGGGCATGTGCGGATCGGCCTGCGGACAGGCGACCTCCAGGCGCAGCGCCCGCCCGCCGTGGGTCAGACTCATCAGGGCGTAGCAGGCGTGCAGCTCGCGGCCGACGTCATCGGGGTAGTGGACGCCGTCCACACCCAGACACAGCTCGAAGCGCAGATCCTGGTCGTCGCGCAGCGGGCGCACGACATCGAGGAGATGCTCGCGGGCGATGAACAAAGTGAGCTCGCCGTGCTCGACGACGACCTTCTCGATCGCCTCGGCGGCCTCGACTCCGCAGGCGGCCAGGTCCTCGATGAGCGCGTCGACGACCTCATCGAACCAGGAGCCGTAGGGGCGGGTCGCGGCCGGAGCGAGCGTGACAACGGTGCGGTGCCGGCCGTAGCCGGTGGTGTCGCCGGCGTCGGCGGCGCCGAACTGGCCGGTGCGGGTGGCCACGACCTCGGCGACCAGCTCGGGGCGCACCGGAGTGCCGGGGACGACCTCGGGGACGGGGGCGACGACCGGGGCGGCGTCCTCGCCCGCGGCGTCGGCGGGAGCGGTGTTCTCACTCATGCGAGCAGGCCCTTCATCTCGGAGGTGGGGGTGGCCTTGAGGGCGGCGGCCTCGACGGCGCGTGCGATCTCCTCGCGGTGGGCGAGGATCGGGCGGCGTTCGATCTGACGGGTCAGCTCCAGCATGGCGTTGATGAGCATCTCGGGACGCGGCGGGCAGCCGGGCAGGTAGATGTCGACCGGCACGATGTGATCGCAGCCCTGGACGATCGCGTAGTTGTTGAACAGGCCGCCCGAGGAGGCGCAGGCCCCCATGGAGATGACCCACTTGGGCTCGGGCATGGAGTCGTAGACGTTGCGGACGATCGGCGCCATCTTGTGGGAGACGCGGCCCGAGACGATCATGACGTCGGCGTGGCGCGGGGAGGCGCGGAAGATCTCCCAGCCGAAGCGGGACATGTCGAAGCGGGGGGTGCCGGCCCCCATCATCTCGATGGCGCAGCAGGCCAGCCCCATGGTCACCGGCCACAGCGAGCGGGCCTGGGCCAGGCCGGTCAGCTGCTCGACGCTGGTGATGAGGAAGCCGGGGCCGTCGACGGACTGCTCGGCGGCGAGCTGGAGGTCATCCCGCTTGGAGGGGATGCGGAGCATCTTCTCGTTGTAGTCGCGCATGTTCATGGTGTGCCTCTTCCTCTGCGTCCTCTTCGGCTCGTCCCGCTCAGTCCCAGTCCAGCCCGCCGCGGCGCCACTCCAGGATGTAGGGCACCGTGATGAGGGCGGTGAAGAGGAGGGCGGCGCCCATGCCGAACAGGCCCAGGCGCCCGAAGGCCGTGGCCCACGGGTAGAGGAAGACGACCTCGACGTCGAAGATGATGAAGGTCATGCCCACCAGGTAGAAGGCGACGGGGAAGCGCCCGCTGGCGGTGTTGGTCGGGGTGGGGTCGATACCGCACTCGTAATTGGCGACCTTGACCCTGTTGCGCCGGTTCGGGCTCACGATCGCGGACAGGACGAGGCCTCCGATGGCCACGACCAGGGCCATCGCCGCCATGATGAGCAAGGAGACGTAGGGGTTCATGCTGCCGGCACCATTCTTGTCAGGAGCTGGATGAGGTGGTCGGTGGCGTCGCCGCCGCGACGCTCCCAACCGTCGGACAGGAGCTTGGAGACGAGCTTCATGAGACGTTTGCGGCCCAGACCATAACGGATGCACGCGCGCATGACCTCGGGATGCTCGATGAGGGCCACGAAGATGCGGCCGAGGGTGTAGTAGCCGCCCATCTCCGCCTCCAGGGCGGCGGGGTACTGGGCCAGCGCGCGCTCGCGGCCCGCGGCGGTCGAGCGCGCCGCGGCCTGCGCGGCGGCCTCGGCGGCCAGACGGCCGGACATGAGGGCCTGGGCGATGCCCTCACCGTTGAAGGGCGAGACCATACCGCCGGCGTCGCCCACCAGCATGAGGCCGTCGGCGTAATGGGGCTTGCGGTTGAAGGCCATGGGCAGCGCCGAGGAGGCCAGAGGGCCGACCTGGTTGTCCGGGGTGAATCCCCATGAGGCGGGGGCGCTCGCCAGCCAGCGCGCGAAGACCGCCCGGTAGTCGACCCGGGCGGCGGCGGGATGCGAGGACACCGAGCCCAGTCCGACGTTGACCAGGCCGTCGCCGACGCTCCACACCCACCCGTATCCGGGCAGGAGGGCGGAGCGGTTCGCGGGCCCGTCCCACAACTCCAGGCGGGATTCCATCCAGGAGTCCTCCGCGCGCGGGGAGCGGAAGTAGGCGCGCACGGCCACACCCAGGGGACGGCGCCCATTCTTGTCGCGTCCCATCGCGGTGGCCAGGCGGGCGGAGACGCCGCCGGCGTCGATGACCACGGGCGCGCGCAGCCGGGTCGGGGAGGAGATCCCGGGGTAGGTGAATCGGGCGGTCGGCCTGGCCGCGACGCCGACGACGCGCCCGGCGGTGTTGGTGACGGGGCCGGTGACGGTGACGCCGGTGAGCAGGCGCGCCCCGGCGTTGGCCGCGTGCTCGGCCAGGTCGCGATCGAGGTCGGAGCGCCGGCGCGCCAGCCCGTAGGAGGGCAGCGAGACCTGCTCCGGCCAGGGGATGTGAAGGCGGCGCCCTCCCCCGATGACGCGCAGCCCCTCATTGCGCCGCCAATCGGAGATGTCCACGCCCATGCGGACGAGCTCGCGCACGGCGGAGGGGGTCAGTCCGTCCCCGCAGGCCTTGTCGCGGCCGAGCTCCTGCTTCTCGGCCAGGATGACGTCCAGCCCCTGGGCGGCCAGATGGTAGGCGGCCGAGGCCCCCGCCGGGCCGGCGCCGACGACGACGACGTCGGCGCTCATGTCGCCGGCGAATGCGGGTCCACCCACGGGGGCCGCACCGCTGGCAGAATCTGCGTGCGCCATCGCTGCGTGCCTCCTCGAATTGCGTGGGACCCGGGTGGCGGCCGGTCGCGACAAGCCGACTGTCTCCGGCCTCCCGGACAGGGAGGCTTGGCTCCGACTCTACCGATGCCGTCCAGACCGCCCGACGAGACCGGCTGCGAGCGGTGTTTTCGGCGCCATGACGCAGCGGGGCCGCGGGGACCGCGCCGCCGTGGAACTCCACCCGCGCCACTAATTAGAATCAATTGCCGTGATGAATTTATTCGATACCTCCTGGGACCTGGTCCCGGAGGGTTTCGCTGGGCCGTCGGGACGGGACGGAGCGGGAGGCGGCGGCCCCGTCGACGGCGGGGCGACCGAGGTCGGGCCCGGAACGGTCGGAGCGGCGAATCTGCGATGATTCCGCCCATGAGCCGAGCCACCCTTGCCAAGAACCCGCGCGAGGTCGCGGGCATGTTCGACGCCGTCGCACGTCGCTATGACCTGACCAACGACGTTACGAGTCTGTGGCAGATCTCCATGTGGCGCGCGGTCACCCGCTCCGCCGTCGCCGCCGGGCCGGGCATGCGGGTGCTCGACCTGGCGGCCGGCACCGGGACCTCGTCGGCCGGCTACGCGGCCGACGGCGCCGACGTCGTCGCCTGCGACTTCTCCACCGGCATGGTCGCCGAGGGCAGGCGCCGGCACCCGGGGATCACCTTCGTCGCCGGGGATGCCACCGCCCTGCCCTTCGCCGATGAGACCTTCGACGTCGTCACCATCTCCTACGGGCTGCGCAACGTGCAGGACGCCGTCGGCGCCCTGCGGGAGATGGCACGTGTGACGCGGCCGGGGGGGCGGGCGGTCGTCGCTGAGTTCTCCACGCCCGCCTGGCGCCCCTTCCGCAGTCTGTACCGCTTCTACCTGGGCACGGCGCTGCCCGTGGCCGCACGACTCGTGTCCTCCAGCACCGAGGCCTACGACTACCTGGGCGAATCGATCCTGGCCTGGCCCGACCAGGAGGGGCTGGCCGCGCTCATGCAGAAGGCCGGCTGGCGGGGCGTGGGGTACAAGAACCTGTCGGGCGGGATCGTGGCCATCCACCGCGCCACTCGGCCGACGGGGCCGGTGACGGGGCGGGCGGCCGGGAGTCCGGCGCAACCGGGGTGGGAGGCGGAGCGGCCGACGCAGGAGACCGGGGACCCGGCCTTCCCCGACCCGGCCTGAGGCGGCCGCGTGCAGCGCTCACGCGCCCGCGACGTCGCCGCCGCCCCCGTCCGACTGTCGTTCACGACCGAGGCACTGCCCGAGGAGGTCGACCTGCTCGCCCTGCTGGGCGGATGCGAGCAGCGCGAAGACATCGTGGCGTGGTCGCGCCGCGGCCGCGGCATGGTCGGCTGGGGCCGGATCCTCGCGGTGGAGACGCAGGGTCCTGACCGCGTCGAGGAGCTGCGCTCCGCCTGGCGCGCGCTCGTCCACGCCTCCCGGTGGACCGACCCGCTGGTGCGGCCGGGCACCGGTCCGGTGGCCCTCGGGACCATCGCCTTCTCATCGGCCTCCCGGCAGAAGTCGGTGCTCATCGTGCCGGAGGTCCTCATCGGCGCCGACGCTCGCGGTGCCTGGGTCACGACCGCCTCCCTCTCCTCCGGCTCCTTCCAAGCGTCCTCGTCGGCCCCGTCGGGGCGGGGCGGCGCCCGTGCCCTGCTCGGTCGCATCCCCCCACGAGGCCCGTCGGCGCAGGCCCCGGAGCCGGTGCCGCAACCCGCCTCCGTGCTCCCCGGCGCTCTGAGCGATGCCGAGTACGTGGCCGCGGTCGCCCGCGCGCAGCGCCGCATGGCGGCCGGCGAGGCCCGCAAGGTCGTACTCGCCCGCGACGTCCTGGTCACCCCCGCGGCCCCGCTGCCGACCGTCCGCCTCCTCACGCGCCTGGGCCGCGACTACCCCTCGTGCTGGACCTTCGCCGTCGACGGGATGATCGGCGCCACCCCCGAGCTGCTCGTGCGTCTGGAGGGCGGGCGCCTGACCAGTCGCGTCCTGGCGGGCACGGCCCGGCGCCGACCGAATGCGGGGACCGCCCGCACTCGGACGTCGGCCGAGCAGGCCGGCCTGTCTGAGCTGGCCCGGTGGCTGGAGGGTTCGGTGAAGAACAACCGCGAGCACGAGCTGGCCCGGGCCTCGGCGCTGACGGCGCTGGAGCCGTTGTGCTCGGTGGTCGAGGCGCCCGAGCGCTTCGTGATCACCCTGCCCAACGTGCTGCACCTGGCCAGCGACATCACCGGCGTCGTCGCCGGGGACACCGGGGCCCTGTCGCTGGTCGGCGCCCTGCATCCGACGGCGGCTGTCTGCGGGACGCCGACGCCGGCCGCCGCCCGGATCATCGGGGAGGTCGAAGGCATGGACCGCGGCCGCTACGCCGGTCCGGTCGGGTGGGTCGACTGGCACGGGGAGGGCGAGTGGTGCATCGCCCTGCGCAGCGCCGCGGTCCCCGCCGGCGGTGCCCGCCCGGGCGCGCCGGTGCGGGTCTTCGGCGGCGGCGGGATCATGCCGGACTCCGACCCCGTCGACGAGCTGGCCGAGACAATGGCCAAGATGCGGCCCGTCCTGGGAGCGCTGGGAGTGCTGGGCGAGACCGATTGAGCGCGGGCGGGGCCGCCGACGCCGAGGGGGTCTGTCGGTCCGCACCGGTCAGATCCGGTCAGATCCGGAGGACATCCCGCTCAACCCGCCTGATTCTGCATCGAGATCGGTAGAAAACGACGATATCTGTGGATAACCGGCTGCCGCCACGGCGGTGAGACCCGGATGTGTCCAAATCCCTGGTGAACACCGGTCTGCCCCGTGAAAATCTTCGGCGAGCCGTTGGAATCACGCGGGTGCACAACGATAGGTGATCCGCTACCCCACCACCTGGCCCCCGCTCTCGCAACATCGGCCCTGGTCGGCAGGCCGGCCGACCCGACCAGGCCCGATCGCCCGGCCGGGTCGGCCAGCGGGGCCGTCAGAGTCCTCAGGAGTCCTTGCGCTCGGAGAGGGTCACCGGCACCTCAAGCTCCTGGTCGTCGCGAATGACCGTCAAAGTCACCTGATCGTTGGCCGAGTACTGTCGCACGAAACCGGTGAGCGCGGCGGCCTGGCTCGTCATCTTGCCATCGATGGCGGTGATGACGTCGCCCTCCTTGAGTCCGGCCTTCTGCGCGGGTGAGTCCGTTTCGACCGAATTGATCTGAGCGCCGGCACGGGTGACGCCGCCAGCGGTGCCGCCGCCGTCCTCGATGCTGACTCCCAGGTAGGCGTGCGTCGCCGTCCCCGTCGAAATGAGCTGGTCGGCCACCTTCTGAGCCAGGTTCGACGGGATCGCGAAACCGATGCCGATCGAGCCGGAATTCTCCGACGATGAGGACGAGCGACTCGTCGAAGCGATCGAGCTGGTGATGCCGATGACCTTGCCGGTCTCATCGAACAGCGGGCCGCCGGAGTTCCCGGGGTTGATCGCGGCGTCGATCTGAATGGCGTTGGTGACGATCCGCGAGGCCTGACTGCCGTTCTGCCCGTTCTGCTGCCCGAACAGGCCGCCCAGTCCGCCGCCGGGAATCCCGGAGCCTCCGGAGCCCGAGGAGTCATCGTTCTCCTCCTGCGTGGTGACGACGGGTCGGTCGAGGGCCGAGACGATGCCGGTGGTCACGGTCGACGACAGCCCCAGCGGGTTCCCAATGGCCATGACGTCCTGGCCCGTGGCGAGTGTGCCGGAGTCTCCGAGTTGAGCCACCGTCAGGTCCGCCGGCGGATTGTCGATCGCGATGACGGCCAGATCCGTGGCCTCGTCAGTACCGGTCAGGTTCGCCTCGTAGATGCGGCCGTCGGCCAAAGTGACCTGAATGCGGCTCGCCCCGCTCACGACGTGGTTATTGGTGACGATATGGCCGGAGGAATCGTAGATGACTCCCGATCCGAGCGACGTGGTCTGGTTCTGCTCCACGGTGATGGCCACGACGGCGTTGGAGACGGCCGTCGTGACGGCCTCCCAGTCAGGAGTGGTTCCGTTGGAGGACACGGTTTGCGTGGTCGCGCCCGTGGCGATGGACGTCGGAGCCCCCGACGAGGCCGTGGTGGCGGTGCCGTGGTCGAGGTAGTGCATGCCGGCGGCCGTGCCTGCGCAGGCCAGCAGCGTCACCACCACGGAGGTGACGATGACCCCGCCCCACCCCGGCCCGCGATGACGCCCGCCGTGTCCGTCGCCGTCCGCGGAGGCCGACGCCGTGGCGTAGGGCGGTCGGTCACCGGCTCCGAAGCCGCTCACGGGGTCGTCGGAGTACCCCGAGCCGGGCGCGGACGAGGATCGCGCGAAGTTGTAGCCGAGCGGTGTCTGCGGCGCAGAGGTGTAGGGCGCCCCGGGAGCCGACCCCGCCGTCGGCGACGTGTAGGGCGTCCCGCCCGTGCCCCCACCGTACGGCGAATCAGTCGAGCCGGCCGGACCCTGCTGCGTCGATCCGCCCGAGGAGGCCGCGAAGCGTGCGGTACCCTCCGCATCGCGCCGCGCCTGCGGGCCGTCATCGGACCGCGGGGGCGTGGTACCGGACTGCTCGTCGTAGATGCTCATTGGTTCCTCCTCGGGCCGTGGCCCCTTCAGTCAAACGGCTCTCACCCAACATGGCTGGTCTGGGCCACGACCGACCCTCCTCTGGGATTTGCCTGTGAACTCCGGGCCCATTGTGCGCGGCCCCCGGCGACGATGCCAGCGGTCATCCTCACCATTCGGCCGCCGGACCCCGGCTCCGGCTTCCCGGCCGCCCACAGGTCTTCGGTCCCGCCGGACCGATTCCGCGCACGAATCCGCGGGGACATCACGAGCGTCATCATCCCCCGCCCCGGCCGGCCACGCGCGTGTGCACGACGCTGAGCCCGCGCACCGGCCGAGTCAGCACATGACGCAATTCACTCAGGGTCGTCGGCTGATGGACGCGTGCTCCCAGCGCTCGGGCGAGAGCGGGCACATCGGCGCGTTGCGGAGCGGTGAAGAACCTGTCGAAGATTCTTGCAGGGGTGACGGCGGAGTATTCCAGAGTCGAGAAGATCGCCCCGCCGGCGTCGTCAACAACGATCACCTGCAGGTCCGGCTCACTCTCGCACCGGCCCCGATTCAGGCTCATGGCGTCGTGCAGGAACGTGAGGTCGCCGATGAGTGCTCGCACCGCCCGCCCCGAGCACTGCGTGGCGGGGCCGGTGTCCGGCCGGCCGGGCGCGGGTCGGCCGGTGGCCATGCCGACGGCGGTGGCGAGCGTGCCGTCGATGCCGGCCAGACCGCGGTTGGCGAAAACTCTCGGCGCCTCGGCGACGGTCGGTCGGGCGAGCCGATCGAGGCGGCGGATCGTCAGGGACGAGCCGAGCACGAGGCGAGGACACGGGTCGGGCGCCGCCACCAGGCGCGACCGGGGGTCCATGGGAGCGAACCGGCGCCGGCCGCCGCGCGCAGGGTCCTCGGGTGGATCGGGCACGCAGGAGTCGTAGACGGACAGGGCGACGGCGTCGGCGGTCAGCTCCTCGCCAAGAGGCTCTAGCTCGGGCAGCGCCGCGACGGCGTCGCGCCAGCAGCGCATCCAGCCGCTCGGAGCGGGGCCGGCGTCGAGGGCGGCGGCCAGGTCTCCAAGACCGCTCGCGCGCAGCGGTCCGCCTCCGGGCGGGTCGGAGACGATGGCGCGGACCGTCCCGGCGACGTCGGTGATGCGGGCGGTGGAGGCGACGACGTCGATGGGGATGTCGCGGCGGGCGAGCAGGGCGGCGATGGAGCGCGAGAGGGTGGGGTGCCCGGCGACGATGACACGCTCGACCCGGTCGGCGAGCGCCCGGCCCGCGGGGGTGGCCAGCAACTCGGCGTAGCGGGTGAGCGCCTGGGTGCCGCCGCGCATCATGGAGGTGGGCTCGGCCAGCAGGGGCCAGTCGAGCTGCTCGGCGAGCCGGCGCAGGCGCAGGGCGATGGTGCGGTCATGCTGATCGCCGGCGACGACAACGCCGCGGACGGGGTCGACGGGCCGGTCGGAGCCGTGGACGATCCCACCCGGCTCATGGATGCGGATCGCGCGGACCGGCCGGCGCGGGCCGGGAGGCGGGCTCAGGGCGAGGGCCTCGTCGGGAACGGCCCCGTCGGGCCCGATCGCAGGTGCCAACGGCGGGCGGAAGCGTACATTGAGCTGCACCGGCCCGGGGTCCCTCGTCATCTCGCCGCAGGCGGCGAGGAGGGCGCGGCGCACCTGGCCGGCGATGGCCGATTCGGCGGCCGCGAGACCGAGATCGCCGGTGAGGTCGGCCGGCAGGTCGACGACGGCGCGCAGGACGCCGTCGAACAGACGCGTCTGCTCAGCGGTCTGGTTGGCCCCGGTGCCGACGAGCTCATGGGGCCGGTCGGCGGTGACGACGATGAGAGGGATGCCGGCGGCATCGGCCTCCAGAACGGCCGGGTGCAGGTTGGCGACGGCCGTCCCGGACGTGGTGAGAACAGCGGTCAGGCCTCCGCGTCCCCAGTGGTCCAGGGCACGGTTGGCGCCCAGCGCCATGAAACCGGCGCTGCGCTCGTCCACGGCGACGCGCGTCAGGAGCTGCCGGCGCTCCTCAGCGGCCGCGATGACGGGGATGAAGGGGGCCAAGCGGGAGCCGGGGGCGAGGACATAGCCGTGGACGCCGACACGGTGGAGGGCGTCGATGACGGCGCGGGCCATCCGGATCGCGGGCGGCTGCTCCACGGGCGGGCCGCCCGGGCCCATTGATCCGCACGCGCCGTCGAGCCTGCCCGAGTCGGGTTCGACCCCCGGCCCGGCGACCGCCCCGCTCACAGGGGGAGCCCCGCGACCGCGGAGGAGGGGTCATCACGCTCGCGCTCGCGCCGAGTGCGCAGGGCGTTCAGAATATGCCCCAGCCGCACCTGCCAGCGGGCGGTCAGCTCGTCGTCGGCGACGACGGCGGCCAGGAGCCTGCGGGAGACGTGGACGGGCCTGACGGCGAGCGTGCCGCCGCCGGGGACGAGGGAGGGGGCGGCGACGTCGCGCTCCAGCAGACTGACCGTCCCGAGTCCGCAGGCGCCTGCCGGTCCTGGCAGCGCAGCCGCGAGCGCGACTCCGGCGCTCATGCCCACCGAGGTGTCGAGGGCCGAGGAGACGACGACGGGCATGGCCAGGCGCTCGGCCAGGGCGAAGGCGCGGCGCGCTCCGCCGAGCGGGGCGACCTTGAGGACGGCGACGTCGGCCGCGTCGCTGCGGGCGACGGCCAGGGGGTCGGCCGACAGGCGAATGGACTCATCGGCGGCGATGGGCACGTCGACGGCGCGGCGCAGGGCAGCGAGGTCGTCGACGCCGGGGCAGGGCTGCTCGGCGTACTCCAGGCCGCCGGCGGCCTTGTCGATAAGGGGCAGGATGGTGGTGGCGGTGGTCAGGTCCCAGGCCCCGTTGACGTCGACGCGGATCCGTCCGCGGGGCCCGATGGCCTCGCGGACGGCCTCGAGCCGCTGGAGGTCGGCGGCCAGACCGCTGGTGGCGTCGGCGCCGTCCCCGCGACGGCCCGCACCCGCGATCTTCACCTTGGCGGTGCCGGCCCCGGAGCGCGCGACGAGGTCGCGGGCCGTCACCGGGTCGACTTCGGGGATCGTGACGTTGACGGGAATGCTGGTCCGCCTCCGGGGCAGGTCGGCGATGCCGGTGAGTGCCGACTCGAGGGCGGAGGCGAGCCAGGTGGCGCAGGCCTCGGAGCCGTGGTCCCAGAAGGGGGCGACTTCGCCCCATCCCGCGGGCCCGTGGAGCAGGACGCCGTCGCGGTGCCCGATGCCGCGGAAGCGAGTCGCCATCGTGATGCTCCACACGACGGCGCGGTCAACGGCGTCGAGCAGTCCGCCGGGGTCCTGGGCCCGCAGGGCGCGCAGGTCGATCTCGCCGCGCGCGCGGCGCGGGACGTCGGTCGGCGCATCGGCGAGCGAATCATCTGCGGGCACATCGCCAGGATAGCCAGCGGGCGTCGCGATGCGTCCGCCACGCGCCGCGAGCGGGCGCCGAGTGGCGCGAGCGGGGCGCCAGCGGACAGGGAACCGGGGTTGAACCGCCGCGTCGGGCGCGGCGGGCAGCGGACGGGGTCGGGACGTGCCAGCCCGCTCCCGAGGCCCTCCTACTCCCCCAGGGTGGCGACCATAACGGCCTTGATGGTGTGCACGCGGTTCTCCGCCTGGTCGAAGACGATGGAGGCGGGGCTCTCGAAGACGTCGTCGGTGACCTCCAGGCCGTCCATGCCGGTGGCCCGGTAGATCTCCTCGCCGACGGCCGTGTTGCGGTCGTGGAAGGCGGGAAGGCAGTGCATGAACTTCGCATCGGGCGCGGCCCTGGCCATGAGGTCGGCATCCACCCGGTAGTCGCGCAGAAGAGCGATGCGCTCGCCCCAGACGTCCTTGGGCTCGCCCATGGAGACCCAGATGTCGGTGTGGACGAAGTCGACGCCGGCCACGCCCTCGTCGAGGGAATCGGTGAGAGTGATGCGGGCGCCGGTGGTCGCGGCCACCCGGCGGGCCTCCGCGACGCACTGATCGTCGGGCCACAGGGCCCGGGGCGCCACGATGCGCGTGTCGGCGCCGATGAGAGCGCCGTTGACGAGCAGGGAGCGGCCGGTGTTGAAACGGGCGTCGCCGACGTAGGCGTAGGAGATCTCGTCGGCGGGCCGGCCGGCGTACTCGATCATGGTCAGGCAGTCGCACAGCATCTGGGTGGGGTGCCAGTCGTCGGTCAGGCCGTTCCACACCGGGATGCCGGCCAGCTCGGCGAGGGTGGTGACCTTGGCCTGGGAGTCGCCGCGGTACTCCAGACCGTCGAACATGCGGCCGAGCACGCGAGCGGTGTCGGCGATGGACTCCTTGTGGCCGATCTGGGATCCGGTCGGGTCGAGGTAGGTGACGTGAGCGCCCTGGTCGTGCGCGCCGACCTCGAAGGAGCAGCGGGTGCGGGTGGAGGTCTTCTCGAAGATGAGGGCGATGTTCCTGCCCGTCAGACGCTGGGTTTCACGACCGGCCCTCTTGTCCGCCTTGAGCTGGGCGGCCAACTCGATGAGGGCCATCCACTGATCGGGGCTGAAGTCGAGCTCGCGCAGGAGACTACGGCCCTTGAGCTCCGCCAGGACGGCGGCGTCGGGGGCGGGAAGAGTGAAGGTGGTCATGCGGGTCCTTTCTCGGCGCGATGGGTGGGATACGGGGAGGGGAACGGGGGATCGTGTGGTATGGCGAATGCACTGCTGCACCGCCACATGCTGCGGCCCCGTTGGCTCGAACGCTGCTCGAGTCGACGGGGCCGCAGCACGGCCGAGCCGACGCCGCCCTCGACCATGACTCGACTGCGGAAGGGCGGAGGCGGTCAGGTCAGGACTTCTTGAAGTCGAACTCGGGGTGGTTGTCGGACCATTCAGTGGCGGCGTCGTCCTCCTTGCCCTCGCCGTAGTTGGTGACGAGGCTCTCGAGGTCGCCGTACTGGGTCTCGTCCAGCTTGAGGGACCCGAGCCAGTCCGCGATCTCGGGGTAGTCGTCCTTGAAGCCCTTGCGCGCCAGGAAGTGGAGCCCCTCGCCACTGCCGAACGCGTTCAACGGGTCCTCCAGGTCGCGCACGTCGTACTTGTTGTAGGCCCAGAACGGGTGCCAGAGAGTGACGACGATCTCCTTCTGCGCATTGATCGCCTTCTCGAGCTCAGTGATCATGGCCTCAGTCGAGGAAGTCTGGACCTTCCAGTCGTCCAGCCCGTAAGCGGGCCGGACAGTCTCATTGGAGATCTGGGTGATACCGGCGCCCTCCTCGATCCCGGTGATCGTGTGATCGAGCTCGTCGGCGTGATCCGGGAGGTCGGAGATCGAGTGCATGGTGGAGTAGGAGGGGACGGACCAGGTCAAGTGCGCCCCCCCGTAGTAGGACCCCAAGTCCTCGATGGAGTCGCCGTACTGGTCCATGTACTGCTTGTGGGTGACCTCGGGCCACGCGGACGCGTAGAGATCGATATTGCTCTGTTGCAGCCCCGTGTAGAGGACGCTGGGTTCGCTGATGTCCTTGAGCTCGGTTGAGTACCCGTTCTTCTCGAGCTGAACTTTAGTGAAGTGAGTCATGCACACGCCGTCGGTCCAGGAGGAGATGAACCCGAGGGTGATCTTCTTCCCCTTCGAGCCCTTGCAGGCGGCGAGGGCTCCTCCTACTGCGAGGGAGGCGAGAGCCGCATTGAATGCGCGCCGGGAGGTCTGCATGATAGTCCTTTCGTGTGTACGTGTGTCTCGGTCACTGATTCCCATGAGCCGGCCTCGCGCCGCCCTTCTTGAGGAGGGCGCGCTTCTTCTTGAGGAGGGCGCGGGAGTGGCGCCACTTACGATATCTCCGCCTGATCTCGTCGATGAGGGAGGGCAGGGACCCCTTCTCCCTCGGCGCGCCGAGTGCCGATGTGACGCGGTCGAGGAAGATCGCGAGGAAGACGATCGACAGGCCGGCCTCCGAACCCTTGGAGATATTGATCTTCGCGAGCGCCGAGACGACCTCCTGACCCAGTCCCTCGGCGCCGACCATTCCCGCGATGACGGCCATGGACAGGGCCAGCATGATGACCTGGTTGACTCCGGCCATGATCGTGGGAATGGCCAGGGGGAGCTGGATCCCCTTGAGAATCTCCCAGTCGGTGGCTCCGAAGGAGCGACCCGCCTCAACGGTCTCCTTGTCGACCTGCTTGATTCCCAGCTCGGTCATCCGCACCCCGGGGGGCATGGAGAAGATGAGCGTGGCGAACAGACCGGGGACGGCGCCGATCGAGAAGAACAGCACCGCCGGGATGAGGTAGACGAAGGCCGGCATGGTCTGCATGAGATCGAGAATCGGGCGGACGAGCGCGCTGACGTATTTGTTCCGGGCCGCCCAGATCCCCAGAGGAATGGCGATGATGAGGGCGGTCAAGGTGGCGACGATGACAAGGGCCAGCGTCTCCATCGCGTTCTCCCACTGCTCCATCGAGATGATGAGGAGGAAGGTGATGGCGGTGCCGACAGCCAGCTTCCATGACTTCACCACCCAGGCGATGAGCACGAAGATTACCACCATGACCAGCGGCGAGGCGACCAGGAGAATGTTCGTGAGGGCCTCGTTGATCTGATTCCCGGCATCGGCGATGGCGTCGAGGAAGCCGGCCAGATTGTTCTGAATCCATCTGATAATGAACTCGGCCCACGAGCCCACGGGGATCCTGGGAATGGGGGTCTGTGCTGACATCATCGGGCGTCGACTCCTTCGACCTCGGTGGTCTGCTGCTCGGTCTGCTCGATCCCGTCGATCCGCCCGCTCTCGCCCTCGGCGGCCGAGGACTCCTCGCCCTGGCCGCCGTCCTCGTCCCCGCTCCCGCTGTGATCACTGATCGCGGCGAGCAGGGTGACGCGCGGGATGACGCCGGAGATCCGGCCATCGTCGTCGACGACGACGATGGGGGCGGCGTGATGGGCGGAGTCGTCGAACAGTTCGCTGATCGGGGTCGACTCCTGGACGACGGGCATGCCGTGGACGGTGGACAGCGGGAGGCTGCGGGCGCCCTCGGTCACGGCGCGGGCGACGTCGTCCTCCCAGACGAATCCGGCGGGAGTGCGGTCGCGATTCTGCACGAGGAGCCACGAGGGCTGGTTCTCCCGCAGGAGCTTGTGGGCCGCGTGGGGGCTGCGGTCCGAGCCGAGAACCGCGTAGGGCGGTTCGGCGATCGACCCGGCGGTCAGCACGCGGGTGCGGTCGACGTCCGCGACGAATCGTGCGACGTAGTTCGAGGCGGGATCGCGGAGGATCTCCTCGGCCGTGCCGATCTGCTCGATCCGCCCGTCGCGCATCATCGCGATCCTGTCCCCCAGGCGCATGGCCTCGTTGAGGTCGTGCGTGATGAACAGGATCGTCTTTCCGAGCTTGCCCTGCAGGTCAATGAGCTGGTCCTGCATCTCGCGGCGGATGAGCGGATCGAGCGCGGAGAAGGCCTCGTCCATGAGCAGGACGTCGGTCTGGGCGGCCAGGGCCCGCGCCAGACCCACTCGTTGACGCATCCCGCCGGAGAGCTCGCCGGGCTTGTAGTCCCCCCAGCCCTCGAGCCCGACCATCGCCAGAGCCTCCTCGGCCCGGCGCTGGCGTTCGGAGCGATTGATGCCCTGAATCTCCAGGCCGTAAGCGGCGTTCTCCCCCACCGTCCGGTGAGGAAGAAGAGCGAAGTTCTGGAAGACCATGGATACTCGTTTGCGGCGAATATCGCGCAGTTTCTTCTTGGAGGTGCTGGCCAGGGTCTCATTGTAGATGGTCATGTCCCCGGACGTGATCGGGAGGAGCCCGTTCACCATCCGGATCAGCGTTGACTTGCCGGAGCCGGACAGCCCCATGACCACGAAGATCTCGCCCTCGTCGACATCGAAGGATGCGTCGATGACGGCAGCGGTCAGCCCATCCCTCCTGAGGTCGTCACGCGACTGCCCCGCCTGGAGTCTCCTTACTCCGGGAACCGGACGCCGACCGAATATCTTGTAAACGTTGTTCGCCTCGATTACTTTCACAACTCTCCTCGAGACCCGACATCCGGGGCTCGAGCCATGGGGCCGGAGGCAAGAAAATCAATATTTGCTCCGGGCGCCCTCTGGACGGCCAGGTGTCGGGATCGGTGGCTTCTTCCTACACTTGCATGGACAGGACTACCAGGGCGGCGGAGTGCTCGTTGACGTGTTGAATCTGCTGCCTGTATCGAGTTGTTTTATCGAGTTGGGTTGACGTGGATGACGTTCAGCACGACCGCGAGACGAGTCCGATTATGTATGCAGTGCACGTAGACGGTCAACTGCAAGCGCGTCACATCGGCGTGCATTACTGTCGACGCGCTCTTGACAGCAGATTTCAAGTGACGACGATCACAGATGTCGTCCGAGTGCCGGCACCGGGTTCGGCCGAGCCCTCGGGGTCGCCCATGAGGGGCTGCGCAATCGTTGCTATGACACAGGATACTGCACGTCCCTCCTCCGCGGGACGCGGAGTCGTTCACGACGTCCCATAACGAAATCTCGCAACATCTGCAACCGCGACCCCGAGAGGCATCAGAATGTATAAATCATCACATTCTACTGCCTCTCGATCCCGGTTGTACTGCTGCCGGGGCTATACGGAACCGCGAGTGACGGGGCAGGTCATGCAGTGGGAGCCGCCGCGGCCGCGCACCAGCTCGACCCCGGGGGTCTCGATGACGTCGACGCCGGCGCGGCGCAGGACGTCGTTGGCGGCCTGATTGTGGGCGTAGCCGATGACGCGTCCCGGGGACAGGGCCACCACGTTGCACGAGTCGCGAGACAGCTCGCGCAGCGCCTCGGCCTCGTCGGACATGTCCGGGCTGATGACCCGGAAGGAGTCGATGCCGGCGGCGCGGGCGAGCACGGAATCCATCTCGGAGCCGTCGTGGACGGTCACGTGCAGCGCCTTGCCGCTAGCGCCCGGCTCGATCTCAACGGTCGTCACGTCGTTGAACCCGCTGAAGCGCAGGTAGGTGTCGGGGGTCACCATCGTCATGAGAGTGTCCAGGTGCATGACGGCATCGAGCTCGGTGTAAAAGGCGCGGTCGGGCATGTGGACGCCGATGACGCGGTCGGCGGCGCCGTCGTCGAACAAACGGGTGGCCAGCCGCTCGACGCCGGCGGCCGTTGACCGGTGCGACAGCCCCATCACCAGAGCACGGTTGCCCAGGATCTGGAAGTCGCCGCCCTCGACGGTGGCCGGTGAGGCGCCGTGGGCCTCGGTCCACAGCCTGCCGCGGCCGGCGAAAGCGGGGTGGAAGCGGTAGACGGCCTCGTAGTTGACGGCTTCGCGCCGTCGCGGCGCCAGGGCCATCGTGTTGACGCTCACGCCGCCGTAGAGCCAGGCGGAGGTGTCCCGGGTGAACACGTGGTTGGGCAGCGGGGTGATGACGAATTGCCCCTCCAGGGTGGACAGGAACGTGGTGTCGAACAGGGTGGCGGCGTCGGCCGGGTCGAGGCGCTCACGCAACTCGGAGCGGGTGATGCCGGCGAGCATGACCTCGGCGAGGTCGGTGTCGGGAAGGCCCTGAAGGTAGTCGGTGAGGACCTCGGAGGTGGATACGCCCACCGCCTCGGGCCCGACGGTCTCGGTCAGGACGAGGGCGCGAGCCCGGGGGACGGCGAGGGTCTCGGCGAGCAGCTCGCGGAAGTCGTGGACGATGACGCCCTCGTCGCGCAGGATCTCGGTGAAGGCGTCGTGCTCGGCCTGGGCTCGGGAGATATTGAGGGCGTCGTCGAACAGCAGGGAGTCCGCGTTGATAGGGGTGATGCGGGCGATCTCGCGCCCCGGACGGTGAACAATGACCTCGCGCAGCCGCCCGGTCTCGGAGTCGACGCGGCCCCCGCCGTCCTCGGCGGGGACGAAGGGGCGATCGATGGCCGGGCCGGCGCCCGCCGTCCCGGTCTCGGTTGTCTGCGTCGTCGGCGTCATGGGGTCAGGGTAGTCGGCCGGTGCTCAGGGCCCGACGCGGTCCCGCCCCGAGACGCTCGATACCGATCTGCGGCCGATAGGACCGCTCATCGGGCGACAGCGAGCGCACCCCACGCAAGAATCAGGACGGCCGCCGTAGCGCCGACCACGGCGAGCATCCGAAACGACTCGGCGCACCCAGCGGCGTCGGTCGCCTCCCGCCCGCTGCGGCGACGACCGCCGACCAGCACGAGCAGCCCCTCCGCCTCCAGCAGGAAGAGAACAAACGCACCCGCCCACGCGGGCCACGGAATCCCGGGACGGAACAGCGCATCGATCCCCACCGCGAAGCCGGACAGCAGGACGCAGTAGGCGTGCCGCCCGTACCTCGTCTCATTGACGACCCGGTTGATGCCCCTCATGCTCCTCATAGCCGCAGCCCCCGCCCTCAACAACACCCTCTAGTCTAGTATCTCGATCGACCCGGCGGCCCGCCGCCCTCGGCGGGGAACGCCCGCCCTGAGAACGTCCTGCTCGTCGAGCCTCCCGCTCGCACTCGCCTCCCCCCCTCCTCCTACCCTGGCCCCATGAGCCCGTCCTCCCCCGCCGACCGCCCTCTGCCCGCTCGCGTCTCCGAGATCTTCGACCCCTCCCGCTGGCGCGAGGTCGAGGGTTTCGGCCATGCCCGGCACCGTGCCCCCGAAGCGGGCGGCGGACCCGACGGACTCGTCCTGACCGACGTCACCTACCATCGCGGCTGCGTCCGCGGCGACGACGGCGCCTGGCTGCACGATCTGCCGGTCGTGCGCATCGGCATCGACCGCCCCGAGCTGCGCAACGCCTTCCGCCCCCGCACCGTCGACGAGCTCTACCGCGCTCTCGACCACGCCCGCATGAGCGGCGACGTCGGCGCCGTCATCCTCACCGGCAACGGCCCCTCCCCCGAGGACGGCGGCTGGGCCTTCTCCTCGGGCGGCGACCAGCGCATCCGCGGCCGCGACGGCTACCGCTACGAGCGCGAGGAGACCCCCTCCTCCGCATCCTCGCAGGAAGCCGAGACCGCACCCGGCTCAGACCCCCACGACGCCGAAGTCGCCGCGCGCCGCTCGCGCATCGACGCCGCCCGCGCCGGACGCCTGCACATCCTGGAGGTCCAGCGCCTCATCCGCACCATGCCCAAGGTCGTCATCGCCGCCGTATGCGGCTGGGCGGCCGGCGGCGGGCACTCTCTCAACGTCGTCGCCGACCTGTCCCTGGCCAGCATCGAGCACGCCCGTTTCAAGCAGACCGACGCGAACGTCGGCTCCTTCGACGCAGGCTACGGCTCGACCCTGCTGGCCCGCCAGGTCGGTGACAAGCGCGCCCGCGAGATCTTCTTCCTCGCCCGCACCTACGACGCGCTCACCGCCGAGCGCTGGGGCGTGGTCAACGAGGCCGTCCCCCACGCCGAGCTGGAGGAGCGGGCCCTGGAGTACGCCGCCACCGTGGCGAGCAAGTCCCCGCAGGCGATCCGCATGCTTAAGCTCGCCTTCAACCTCGCCGACGACGGCCTGGCCGGCCAGCAGGTCTTCGCCGGGGAGGCCACCCGCCTGGCCTACATGACCGACGAGGCCGTCGAGGGCCGCGACGCCTTCCTTCAACGTCGCGATCCCGACTGGTCGTCCTTCCCCTACTACTTCTGATACTTCTGACGGCCGCCGCCTCCTCCCCGCTCGCATATCGATCCGGACTCCTCATCGGCGAGTCGCCGGTGAGCGTCTGGACACCACGACGACGCCATGCCATCGTGGCGCGTCCGCGAGCTCATTCTCACGGACGCTCTCGCCGCCCGTCAGCGCTGACCGGCCGCTCGTCGGTCGGCCCGCCGCCGGCCCCCTCACCGACACTGCTCCGGAGGTTCCCGTGCCCGCCTGGATCGCCTCGCTGCTCGCCAGCACCGACCCCGCCCGTCGTCGTCCCGGAATCGCCGCACTCGTGGGGCTCATCGGCGGGGCGTTCTCCGCGATCGTGAAATTCGGCTGGGAGGTCCCCTTCCCGCCCCGCACACCGGGAATCCGTTCGGAGACGAACCCGCCCCAGGCGATGCTGGAATGGTTCGGCATGTCCCACGAGACGTCGCACGCGATGGTGAGCTTCAACAACAACCAGCTGCCGATCATGTCCTTCGCCGTGCATTTCAGCTTCGCGATCGTCTTCGGCCTCGTCTACTGCATCGCGGCGGAGTACGTCCCGCGCATCACGATGTGGCAGGGCGCCGTCTTCGGAACGCTGGTGTACATCGGAGCGCATGTGATCGTCATGCCGATACTCGGCTGGGCGCCCAGCCCGTTCCCATGGGTGGCCGGCGCGCAGACGTGGTCGGAGCATTTCTCCGAATTCTTCGGCCATATCGTGTGGATGTGGTCCATCGAGATCGTGCGCCACGACCTGCGGGGCCGTATCACGCACGAACCCTCCGCCGAGATCGACATGTCGAGCTGAGGTTGACGGCGCCACCGTCAACCTCGGAGAAGAATGTCGACCTCAGTGACGAGGCCCTGTCACCGCTGCCGCACGACGAGCACGAGCGCCGCCGCCACGACAACGCCGTAGACGAGCTCGTACAGACCGGCATCGCGCAGCGCCGGAATGAGGCCGCGCCCGACGGCACCGGCCACGACGGTGCGGGTCGCGCGCCATGCCATCGCCGACAGGATGATGAGCGTCCCGAGCAGGACGGCTGCCGCCGGCGCGCCACGGCCCGCCGGTCCGTCGGCGCAGTGCGCCCAGCCGAGCGTCACCCCGGCCAGGAGCACCGGCAGTTCGACCAGCGCGGTGAAGGCGGTGCGCGCCCGCCCGGCTCCCAGCCGCACCGCGAGCGTGCGCTTGCCCGCCGCGGGGTCGGTGCCGATGTCCCGCAGGTTGTTGACCATGAGTAGGGAGCAGGCGATGAGGCCGATCCCGCAGGCAGACACCCACACCCACCCGGGCACGAGCCCGCCCTGGACGTAGAGGGTGCCGACCGTGGCCATGAGGCCGAAGAAGATGAAGACGAAGACCTCGCCGAGCCCCGCGTAACCGTAGGGGTGGGAGCCGCCGGTGTAGAACCAGGCGGCCGCCACCGCCGCGACGCCCGGCACCAGCATCCACCACTGGCCGCTGAGAGACAGGAGAACGAGTCCGAGGAGCCCGCCGACCCCGAAGCAGCCGAAGGCGGACAGTTTGACGGTGCGCGGCGCGACCCGCCCCGAGGCGGTCAGGCGCGGTGGGCCGGTGCGGTCGTCGTCGGTACCGCGCACGCCGTCGGAGTAGTCGTTGGCGAGGTTGCAGCCGATCTGAAGGGCGAGCGCCACCCCGGCGGCCAGCAGAGTGCGCGGGACGGAGAGGGCGCCGAGGGCCGCGGCCGCCCCACCGCCGAGGATCACCGGGGCCACGGCCGCCGGCAGGGTGCGCAAGCGCACGACCTCCGCCCAGCTGGTGGCGCGGGGCCGGACGGTCGCGGCGGGATCGGGGATCACGGGGGTCCTCCTCAGTCGGGGTTCCTCGGTCGGAGCGGGACCGACCCTATCGCGTGCTGCGACATCGAGGCCCGACGGGCGTTCGGCCTCGCGCGGCCCGGAGACGGCGCAGTCCGGCCCTTCATGCGCGCGCGAGCAGAGCGGCCACTGAACGCCGGTCGACCTTACCCGGTCCGCGCAGCGGCAGGGCGTCCACGACCAGGACCCGCTTGGGCGCGCGAACGCCGTCCAGACGCGCCCTGGCCAGCGCCCTGACCCCCTCCGCATCAAGGCGGTCGCCCGCCCGAGGCACGACCGCCGCGACGACGGCGTTCCCCCACGTCTCGTCCGGGACGCCGACGACGCACACTGCGGCCACTCCCGGCAGGGCGGCCAGCACCCGCTCGACCTCATGGGGGTCGACCTTGAGCCCGCCGGTGACGATGACGTCGTCGAGGCGCCCGAGCACGACGAGTCTGCTCGAACCGTCGGGCAGCGTCTCCAGCCGTCCGCGGTCGGCGGTGGCCAGCTCGCGGGGGCGGGCGCGGAAGCCCGCGGTCGGCGCTGCGGTCCCGGTCGGCGCCCCCGCAGCGGACACCCCGGCGTAGCCCTCGGCGAGGACGGGGCCGGCCAGCACGATCCGCCCGGCCCCGTCGTCATCCGCCCCCTCGATGCGCACACTCACCCCCTTCAGAGGGACGCCGTCGTAGACGCACCCGCCTGCGGTCTCACTCATGCCGTAGGTCGTGACGACCCGTATGCCCGCGGTCCTGGCGCGGGCCAGCATCCGCGGGTCGGCGGCGGCCCCGCCGACGAGGACGGCGCTCGCCCGCGCCAGGACCGCCGCAGCGGGAGGCTCATCCAGCACGCGCAGCAGCTGAGTCGGCACGAGCGGGACGTAGACGGGCCCACCGGCGGCACTCGCCAGAGCCCGTTCGAGGCCGGAGGTCAGCGCCCCGGGTTTGAAACCGCCGGCGGTGTCGACGACCACGGGCCGCGTGCCGGCGAGGAGGGAGCGCACGAGTACCTGGAGGCCGGCGACGTGGTGGGCCGGCAACGTCAGCACCCAGGTTCCAGGGCCGCCCAGCCGGGAGTGCGCGGCACGCGCCGACGCGGCCAGGGCGGAGGCGCTCATGGCGACCAGACTGCCGGTGCCGGTGGTCGAGCCCGACGTGCGCAGGATGAGGTCGGTCCGCTCGGAGACGTCGTCGAGGCGCCCCACCAGGTCGGCGCGCACAACGGCGGGGTCCTCATCCGGGCCGATCGGCACGAGCAGCGACCACTCGAGCGGCGCGGACGTCGTCGAGCGCTCGACGATCGCGGCCTCCGCCGATCCCGCCGCCTCCCGATCCTTCGGTCCCGCCGCTCGCCGCGAGGAGCCGGCGCCCCCATCGGGACGGGCGGCGAGCGAGGCGCCCAGGACCTCGTCGAGCGCACGGCGCAGGAGGCCGACATCACGGGCACGGGTCCCGCCGACGACAAGGCGCGGAGCGGGCACGGGAGGTACGGGCGCGTTCACGACGGCAGGGTCGCACATCGCCCCCCAGAAATCCTCGTCCGTCCCATCCGCCACACCACACCCTCCCTCTGGAAGCAATCATCTAGGGTGGCGTCATGCGCGCCGTTCTCATGGTCCTCGTCCTGGCCCTGACGATCTACTCCCTGCTCGACTGCGCCCGTACGTCGGAAGAGTCGATGCCCGCTCGCATGCCGAAGTTCTTGTGGATCACACTCATCGTCCTCATCGCGCCGATCGGCTCGATCGCGTGGATCATCGTCAGCCGGGTCAAGGCCGCCGAGGAGCGCGGCGGCGCGGTCGAGCCGACCGTGTGGTCCTCCAAGGACGGCATAAGCCTCCACCGGCCCGAACGCTCGCGGCCCGCCGCCCCCGACGACGACCCGGAATTCCTGCGCGGTCTGGAGCAGGACATCCGGCGCAGGCGCCACCACGGGGGCAACGGGGACAAGGAGGACGGGGGGAGTCCGGGCCGCACCGGGAGCGCGGACGGCACTGCCAACGGGGCTTCCGATTTCCCCGAGGAAGAGGCGTGATCGCGGGACGGACGACGCGACCGGCCCGCCGGACGGGTCGTCATCATCCCGATCCGACGCGATGGGAGCAGCCGCCGGGGACTGCGGACAGGTAGCCGCGGCCCGCCCTCTCAAGAGCCGAGCAGTCCCCTCACCAGCACCGTGATCGTGGAGTCGAGCTTGTCGGACTGCGGAAGATCATGGGGGCGGAGCGCCGCTGTCACGGTGAACCCCTGCAGTAGCACGAGGACGAGTCCGGCGGTCTCCCCCGGGGTCAGACGGGACGCGCTCCAGCCGGAAGCTGCGACGATCCCCTCGATCCGCTCGTGCCAATCGTCGAGCGCGGCTCCCTTCCCGCTTCCTTCGAACGCCTGCGGGGCGACCAGCACTGTCGTCGAGGCCAAGGCGCGGAACCGTGCATCGCCGGTCAGCAGCCGTACGAATCGGGATACCAGCGTCGCAACCGCATCGCCCGAACGGGTCTCGGGCTCACAGCCGGCGTCCCCGTCACCGCCGGTACTATCGGTCCCGGCGAAGAGGCGCTGTCCATAGTCGGCCCAGCCCCACTCGAGCGCCTCGAGGAGCAGCGCCCGCTTGTCGCGGAAATGATGGTGCACCGCGCCTCGCGTCACGCCCGCGCGCCGCGCGACGTGCTCGAACGTCGCCCCCCGCCACCCCTTCTCCTCGAAGGACTCCAGCGCCGCCTCCAGCAGCGCGACGCGGGTCCTGGCCGCGTCCTCAGCCGTTCGCCTCATATGTGCAGGCTAGTACGCGTGCGGGGTGGTTCCGCGCGTCGGCCCGTCTCACCTCAGCGCGCGCGGGGTGAGGCGCGGCCAGGCGGAGGTGTCGACGTCGTAGCCGTGGGCGGCGGCATGGATGAGCCAATCGCCGGGCAGCCACGTGCGCCCGACGATCTGGGGATGCTCGGGCATGTACCGACCCGCCCACAGCACGAGGACGAGCTCGGACCACTGGGCGCGCAGCTTCCACCGCGCGGACCCGTTGGCGTTGGAGGCGGCCATGACGATCTCGCCGGTGCCGGTGAGCCGGGCCTCCTGGACGTCGCGGAAGGCGATCGGCATGACGCCCTCCCCCGTTCCCAGGTAGATCCCGTCGGTGGACACGGTCAGCCGAGCGTCGGCCAGGTGACGCCACCGCTCGACGGAGTCGGCCTCGGCCGCCCTCCTGCGCCGCGAGTCGAGGTAGGCCCGCCCGCCGAAGAAGGCGGCAGTCAGCGCCAGACCGGCTGCGCCGCCGGCCAGGAAGAACCCGCGCGACGGGTTGTAGACGGCGTCCCCGCGGCGCCAGACGAGCAGCTCGGCATCGCAGGTGGCGAGCATGACCTCGTCGGCGGCCAGGGCACGGCGCACCGGATCGACGACGGGCGACACCGGATTGGGGCGCCGCCCGGTACGCAACGCCGTGAGGACCGCGGCGGTGTTCCACCACACGAAATCCTGTCCCGTCCACGCCCGCCGCGGCGCGGGCCGTGCCCCGCCGGCGGCCGTCAGGCCGGCGGACGCCGCTGAGGTCACGGGGACGAGTTCGCCGTGGGCGCGGCCGGCCGGCTCGCCGTGGGCCCCCCTCGCCTCCGGCACGGGCCGAAGAGTCACGCCGCCGTCCCGCTCGGATCGGCCGGGCCATCACCCGTCCCGGCCGGGTCGACGGCACCGGTCGAGCCGGCCGGGGCCGACGCCCCGTCGACCGGTGCGAGCCCGGTGACCCGCCCCGTGGCCTCGGCCGCCGCGGAGGTTCCGGGAACCATGTCCTCGGCACGGCGCAGAAGATCGCCGGCGGGCTCCCAGTACGACAGTCCGACGAGCGTGCGGTCGTCGAAAGTCAGCGAGGTCAGCGACGCCAGCGAGCACTGTCGGTGGCGGGGGTCGTGGACCAGGGGACGGCCCTCCAGCCACAGGCGCGTGGCCCACACGGGCAGCTGGTGGGAGACGAGCAGCGCCTCGCGCCCCTCGACCGGCTCAATCGCGTCGCGCACGGCACCGCTCACGCGCTCGACGAGCTCGGCGTAGGACTCGCCCCAGCTCGGCCGCAAAGGGTTGAGGTAGTAGCGCCAGTGCTCGGGATGGGCCAGAACCCACCGGTTGCGGTTGACGGGGATGCCCTCGAAGTGGTTGCCGGCCTCGATCAGGCGCACATCGGTCCTCGGCGTCAGACCGAAGGCGGCGGCGGTCGGCGCGCCGGATTCGCGGGCGCGTTCCAGCGGGGAGGTGATGACGGCGGCGATGTCGTGGCCGGAGGCGGAGAGCACATCGGCGACCTGCTCCGCCATCTGCCGCCCCAGGCTCGACAGGTGGTATCCGGGTAGACGCCCGTACAGAACGCCCTCGGGGTTGTGGACCTCGCCGTGCCTCATGAGGTGGATCGTCGTGCGCGCCATGGCCGTGATTCTCGCACGACCGGAGCGGGCCGGATGGAATGGATCGGGTCCGCCGTGCCGCGACCGGGCCCGGCCGCGGCACGGCGAGCCCGGGACGACCGGATGGCGGGCGATAGTGCGCATGCAGGACCCCGGTCCCGTATCGTGTCGTCCATGACGACTCGCAGCGCATGGGGTCTCGGCCTGGCGACCGTGACCGACGACGGCAACACCCTCGATGTCTGGTATCCGAAGCCGATTCTGGGTGATGAGCCCGCCGACGGCGATGCCGCCCTGCTCGCCACCCTGTCGGCCATGGAGCGCAAGGACGCCGCGCGCGGCGTTCACACCACCGTGGTGCGCACCTGGGCCGATCTGGACGACGCCCCGCAGACCGTGGCCGGCGCCTACCTGCGTCTGCACGTCCTGTCCCACCGCCTGGCCCGGCCCAACACGATCAATCTGGACGGCATTTTCTCCCGCCTGCCCAATGTCGTGTGGACCTCCGCCGGCCCCTGCGCCGCCGAGGACTTCGAGGCCGCCCACACCCGGCTGCGCGCCGCGCTCGGCCGCCCGGTCCAGGTCCACTCGGTCGACAAGTTCCCCCGCATGACCGACTACGTGCTTCCCCCGGGCGTGCGCATCGGCAACGCCGCGCACGTCCGTCTGGGCGCGTACCTGTCCGAGGGGACGACGATCATGCACTCGGGCTTCGTCAACTACAACGCGGGCACGCTGGGGCGCTCGATGGTCGAGGGCCGCATCTCCCAGGGCGTGGTCATCGGCGACGGCTCCGACGTCGGCGGCGGCGCCTCGACGATGGGGATGCTCTCGGGGGGCGGACGTCAGCGCGTGGCGCTGGGCGAGCGCTGCCTGCTGGGGGCCAACTCGGGTCTGGGCATCCCGCTGGGCGACGACTGCGTCGTCGAGGCGGGCCTGTACCTGACGGCCGGCACCAAGCTGGCGATACTGCCCTCGGGCGGTGTCGTGCCGGGCAGCCACGGTCTGTTCAAGGAGCCTCGCGTGGTTTCGGCCCGCGAGCTGGCGGGCGCTTCGAACGTGCTGTTCCGCCGCAACTCGCAGTCGGGCGCCGTGGAGGCGCTCTCGCGCGGCGGCAAGGGCATCGAGCTCAACAGCGCCCTGCACGCCAACCAGTGAACCGCTGGGCACTCGACGGGTGACGTGGGCGCGCCCCGACCGCCCGTGTGAGACGGACCGGCCCGCAGTGTGGGACCGCCAGCCGTTCCCCCATGCCGTCGCTGTGATGCTCATTACCTTAGTACTGTGCATGTGCAGCGTCGAGGCGCCGGGAGGGATCCGATGGCCGCAACCGCTCAGGCCCCCGCCCCTGCCGTCGTCGGTGTTCCGCCCGCCCGGGGCGACGCACCGCCGCCCCGCCCCGTTCGAGGCCGTCGCCTCTCCTTCACCGCGCTCAAGACGACCATGGCGGTCACCGGCACCGTCATGGCGGCTTTCGTCGCCGTCCACATGGTCGGCAATCTCAAGGCCTTCATGGGCCCGGAGGCCTACAACTCCTACGCCGCCTGGCTGCGGAGCGTGCTCTACCCCCTTCTGCCTCATGAAGGCCTGCTGTGGATCATGCGGGCCGTCCTGGCGGCGTGCCTCGTGCTGCACATCGCCGCCGGTGTCGACCTGTGGCGCCGCGGCCGGGTCGCGCGCGGCGACTTCCGACGCCGCGGCCTGCCGCCGCGCACCTCGGCCGCGCGGTCGATGATCCTCACGGGCGGGCTCATCGGCGTTTTCATCATCATCCACGTCCTCGACCTGACCATCGGCCGCGCGGTCGCCTCCGCGAGCTACACCGCCCCCTCCCATGAGGCGGGCGCCCCGCACGTGAGCGCCTACGAGAACCTCGTGGCGAGCCTGTCGCGCCCGAGCATGGCGATCTTCTACAGCCTCGTCATGCTCGCCATCGGCCTGCACCTGGCGCAGGGCCTGTGGAACGTCGTCATCGATCTGGGCGGCACGGGCGCCCGGTTGCGCCGCATCTGGCTCGTCCTCTCGCTCGCCGTCGCCCTCGCCATCGTGCTGGGCAACGGCGCCCTGCCGCTGCTCGTCTTAGCAGGGGTGATCTCATGAGCCCGACCGGCCCGCTCGGGGGGCGACCTCTCGCCCCCGTCGACGACCTCTACACGGTCGGCGATGATCTGGACCCCCGCCTGCCCGAAGGCCCGCCCATCGAGGCATGGGACCGGCGGCGCAGCGAGTACCGCCTGGTCAGCCCCGCCAACCGGCGCGCCCTGACGGTCATCGTCGTCGGCACGGGTCTGGCGGGTTCAGGAGCCGCCGCGACCCTCGGCCGCCTGGGCTACCGGGTGGAGTGCTTCAGCCTGCACGACGCCCCGCGCCGCGCCCACTCGGTGGCCGCGCAGGGCGGTATCAACGCCGCCCGGGCCCGCGTCGTCGACGGCGACTGCCTGACCCGCTTCGTGACGGACACGATCAAGGGCGGCGACTACAGGGGCCGCGAGGCCGACGTCGTGCGGCTGGGCATGGAATCGGGGCGGGTCATCGACCACATGGAGGCCATCGGGGCGCCCTTCGCGCGCGAGTACGGCGGCCAGCTCGCCACCCGTTCCTTCGGCGGAGTCCAGGTCTCGCGCACCTACTACACGCGCGGACAGACCGGCCAGCAGCTGGAGATCGCCTGCGCCCAGGCCCTCCAGGAGCAGATCGCCGCCGGCAGTGTTCGCATGCATCCCCGCACCGAGATGCTCGACCTCATCGTGGCAGACTCCCGCGCCCAGGGCATCGTCGCCCGGGACCTGCTCACCGGGGAGGTGAGCGCCCACACGGCCCACGCCGTCGTACTCGCCACCGGCGGCTACGGCAGCATCTACCACTACTCGACCCTGGCCATGGCCTCCAACGCCACCGCCACGTGGCGCTCCCACCGCCGCGGCGCCGCCTTCGCATCCGCCTGCATGATCCAGTTCCACCCCACGGCTCTGCCGGTGAGCTCCCGCTGGCAGTCTAAGACCACGCTCATGAGCGAGTCCCTGCGCAACGACGGCCGTATCTGGGTGCCGGTGCGCCCGGGTGACGATCGGCCCGCGAATGACATCCCCGAGGCCGAACGCGACTACTACCTGGAGCGCAAGTATCCGGCTTTTGGCAACCTCACGCCCCGCGACGTCGCCTCGCGCAACGCCCGCGAGCAGATCGTCTCGGGCCGCGGCGTCGGTCCACTGCGCAACTCCGTCTACCTCGACTTCCGCGACGCGCTGGAGCGACTCGGCAGGCCCACCATCGCCTCGCGCTACGGCAACCTGTTCTCGATGTACCTCGACGCCACCGGGGAGGACCCTTACGAGGTACCCATGCGCATCGCCCCGGGCGCCCACTTCACCATGGGCGGCCTGTGGGTGGACTTCGACCAGATGACGACCGTGCCGGGCCTGTTCGCGGGCGGAGAGGCGTCGAACAATTACCATGGCGCCAACCGGCTGGGGGCCAACTCGCTGCTGAGCGCCAGCGTCGACGGCTGGTTCGTCCTGCCGCTGGCCGTGCCGAACTACCTGGCGGGCCTCGTGGGCACGACGCCCCTGGACGCCGACTGCCCGCAGGCGCGCGAGGCCGTGGCGGACACGCGCAGGCGCATCGAGGCGCTGCTCGCGGTGGGCGGGACTCACCGGCCGGTGTGGTTCCACCGCAGACTCGGAGAGATCCTCTACGCCGGCTGCGGGGTCAGTCGCAGCGAGGCGGGTCTGCGCAGCGCTGTGGGCAAGGTCCGGTCGCTGCGTGAGGAGTTCTGGGCGGACGTGCGCGTCGTCGGAGATCAGGCGCGCCTCAACCAGGAGCTGGAGAGGGCGCTGCGGGTGGCGGACTTCCTGGAACTGGCGGAAGTCATGGTTCTCGACGCCCTGGACCGACGCGAGTCCGCCGGAGCCCACTTCCGCGAGGAGTACGCCACGCCGGCCGGCGAGGCCAGACGCGATGACGACGCCTGGTGCTCGGTCTCGGCGTGGCAGACGGCGACCGACGGCTCGCACGAGCGCCGGTGCGAACCGTTGAGCTTCTCACTGGTGCCGATGCGGGTGAGGGATTACCGATGAGGGTCGAGCTGGAGATCTGGCGGCAGGACGGGCCGCGGGCGCAGGGCTTCTTCGAGAGCCACGTGGTGGAGGACGCCGAGCCGCAGATGAGTCTGCTCGAGCTGCTCGACCGCCTCAACGACCAGATCATCGAGGCCGGCGGCGAGCCGGTGGTCTTCGAGTCGGACTGCCGGGAGGGGGTGTGCGGGGCCTGCGGCTTCCTGGTCAATGGCGTCCCGCACGGGCCGGTGGACAACACGCCGGCCTGCCGTCAGCATCTGCGCGCCTTCCCGAAGGCGACCCGTCTGCGCCTGGAGCCGTGGCGGGCGGCGGCATTCCCCGTCATCCGCGACCTGGTGGTGGACCGCACCGCCCTGGACGAGCTCATCCGCGCGGGCGGAACGGTGGACGTGGCCGCGGGCACGGCGCCGGACGCCGATGACGTCGCCCAGCCTCGCCAGCAGGCGGAGCGGGCGCTGGACTTCGCCGCCTGCATCGGGTGCGGAGCCTGCGTGGCGGCGTGTCCCAACGGGGCGGCGATGCTGTTCGCCGGCGCGAAGCTGGCGCACCTGTCACTCATGCCGACCGGCCGCCACGAGCGGGCGCGGCGGGCGCGCGGCATGGCTCGGACGCTGGACGAGTTCTTCGGGCCGTGCTCGGTGTACGGCGAGTGCGTGCCGGCGTGTCCGGCGGGCATCCCGATCGAGGTGATCGCGCGGCTTAACCGGGAGGTGCTGCGCGCCGGTTGGCTCGGCCGGGGCCGCGACGACTGAGCCCGACCCCGCCGTCCGAATCCACTGCTCGATTCCGCCGGTCCGCCCGCTCCTCACCGGAGCCGGCGGCGTCGATCGCGTCAGGCTTCGGGTTTGCGGGCGACGACGGCGATGCCCACCATGTCCTTCTCGTAGCGGGTGAACACGGAGCGCATCTCCATCACCCGGGCGCGCAGACCCTTGTCCCTCAGAACGTTCCAAAGGATTCTCAGCGAGCCTCCCAGGCCCTCGTCCTTGAGGTTGCGGCTCATCTTGAGCAGGGCCATGGGGGCGGTTTTGACCCAGTCCACCTCCAGCCCGGCGTCCTCCATGAGGGCCCGCCAGGCGGCAGCGGTCATGGGACGGGCATTGACGTGAATAGCACGGGCGAGGTCACGGCGCAGCCGGGTGTCGTCCTCCTCGGCGATGTCGTCGAAGGCCACCCCGAGCTCGTGGATCGCGTAGCGCCCGCCGGGTCGCAGCACGCGGGCGGCCTCGGCGACGATCGCCGCCTTGGACTTGTCTCCCTGCATGGTGAGCATGGCCTCTCCGACGACGACGTCGGCGCACTCCTCGTCCAGCCCGGTGTCAGCGGCCTCGCCCTGGCGGACGACGCCGCCGGTGCCGACGACGGCGGCGACTCGCGCCGCGGCCCGAGGGTCGCGGTCGATGGCGGTGTAGGAGGCTGGGCCGGCGGCGACGATCTCCGCCGCGGTGCGCCCCAGGCCGGGGGCGAGCTCAACGACATCGGCGCCGGCGAGCCGGGCGTGGTCGAGCATGTCGGCGGTCAGGGCGGCGCCGCCGGGGCGCAGGACGCGCTTGCCCGCGCGGGCGAGGACCCAGTGGCCGGGTGCGGTGGCAATCGGACGGTCGGCGTACGGGAGAGGGACGGCGGAGGCTGGCTTCTCACTCATGAGGTCAGCCTAACCATACCGGAACTGACGTCGGTAGGACCGCGAGCCCCCACCTCCACATGGAGCCACAGGCAAATCGAGGGCACGCGGACGCCGAAGTTCCAAAATCATCTTGTCGACGCCGGACACCGAACCTACCGCTTCAATAATACCTTCCAACCTGATAACGGGGCACGGAAGCAAGCGACGAGCTCACCCGCAGTATTGCGGCATCGAATCGCTTCCTCTCAATGAATTCCACTCAAGCACCCCAGCAGGTTACAGCGTCAAAACCCGCTGAAGGATCGATCACCTCATCCATAACGACGATCTCCTTAAGTTCTGATACTCGATACATCCGTATTCCATGCTCGTCATCAGCGATGAGATATCAGATATACGCATAGGCCGGGATACTCGCCGACGAGAGGACCTCGAGGTCTCGTCCGGCAGTAGCGGCGCCCACAAGGCACCTCGCCGAAGGGGCATGCCATGATCATTCTGCAAGGGTCCATCATAATGGCTCTTACGGCCGACGACGTCCACCACCTACTGGTGCACCGAAAATACTCGCGCCACACTAGCCAAGTGTCGTCGCGCACGGAGCACGCAGGCGCATGCCCATCACTGAACGCGGGGGCGGATTCGTGACGACATCTATCGCCGATTATTTCGAACATATCATCGGTATGATGCACAGCCCCTGACTGGCGAGCGCGCCGCTAAGACTGGCGCCGCACCATGTCAGCGTCCCGGCGCAGTGGCCATCATCCGCGGTCCGGTGGCCGGATGGATCAGCTCACCATCCTCGCTCCAGCGCGACGGCACCAAAGCGAGGTCGCCCGGTTCGACGCCGACGTTGTGCTCATGGATTCCGGCAGCAGCACCGCCCGGCCAACGCCTCCCGCCCCCCATCCCGTCGGAGAGCCGCAGCTCCGAGACGGACCGGCAGGCGATCATCGATGGCTTCCACGCCCGCCAGTCCGCCGAGGTTGAGGCAACGGTCAACGGCACCCGCGGCACGTGAAGGATGACGATCGACAGCACCTACCGCTTGAACGGACGCCGACTGAACACCACCCCCACAGCCACGAGAACGCGAGCCTCAGACCTTGGTGATGTGGTCCAGGCTCGTCTCACCCACGCGAGTGCCGGGGTACTCGGCGGCGCGCTTGCGGCGATGCATGGCCACGTAATGCCGCTCGATCTCACCGGTGTAGACCTGACGCGGACGTCCGATGCGCTTGGCCGGGTCGGAGATCATCTCCCGGTACTGGGCGATCCAGCCGGGCAGTCGCCCCAGCGCGAACAGGGGGGTGAACATCTTCGTCGGGAACCCCATGGCCTGATAGATCAGACCCGTGTAGAAATCGACGTTCGGGTAGAGCCTGCGGGCCACGAAGTAGTCGTCGCTCAACGCCGCCTCCTCCAGCTCCATAGCGATCTCGAGCTTGCGGTCGCCGTCGTCGGAGCCGAGCCTGGTCAGAACGTCATGAGCGGTTTCCTTGACCAGGGCGGCGCGCGGGTCGTAATTCTTGTAGACGCGGTGCCCGAAGCCCATCAGGCGCACCCCGTCCTCCTTGTTCTTGACCTTGCGGACGAACTCGGCCGTGCTCATCCCCTCCGCCTGGATGGTGTCGAGCATGCGCAGGACGGCCTCGTTGGCACCGCCGTGCAGCGGCCCGGACAGGGCCCCCACCCCGGCCGCCACGGAGGCGTACATATTGGCGTCCGAGGAGCCGACGAGACGCACTGTGGAGGTGGAGCAGTTCTGCTCATGGTCGGCGTGGAGGATGAGAAGCATGTCCAGCGCCCCGATGACCGCCGGGTCGATCTCATAGGACTGGTCGGGCATGCCGAAGGTCATATTGAGGAAGTCCTCGACGTAACCGTGCTTGGAGTCCGGGTAGAGCAGCGGCAGGCCGATGGCCCGGCGGGCGATGTAGGAGATCATCGTCGGCATCTTGCTCAGGAGCAGCACGGTGGCGAGCTCGCGCTCGTAGGGGTCGTGCGGGTTGAGGGTGTCCTCGTAGTAGGTGGCCAGGCCGGCGATGCCCGCCTGAAGGATCGCCATGGGGTGGCCGGAGGAGGGAAAGGAGGTGAAGAAGCTGCGGAAGTCCTCGTGGAGGAGCCGGTGGCGGGCGATGCGGCGCTCGAACCGCTCAAAGGTCCTGGCGTCGGGCAGCTCGCCGTTGATGAGCAGGTAGGCGACCTCCAGGAAGGTCGAGGACTTGGCCAGCTCGGCGATCGGGTAGCCGCGGTAGCGCAGGACCCCCGCACCGCCGTTGATGTAGGTGATGTCGGAGGTGCACGAGGCCGTGTTGGTGAAACCCGGATCGAGGGTGACCATGCCGGTCGACCCGAGCAGCCTGGCCACGCCCAGGCCGTCGGAGCCCTCGGTGGAGTGGACGCGCGGCAGCTCCAGGCTCGTCTGGCCGACGGTGAGAGTGCCCGGCACGTCCAGGTCGTTGGGGTCGGTGATCGTATCGGTCATGGTGCCTCCTCGGGGCTGACGACGTCGGTGCCGCCGCTCCCTTTCGGGCCGCGGCCGGGGCCCTGGTCCGGTTCCCGGGTCACTCTACGGGCTACGCGAGCACAGTGGTGCCGACGGGCGGCGATCAAACGCGATCAGGGCCGGAACAGGTCGGTGGCGTGTAGGCGACGCGCGGCGGCGTCGACGCGCTCGTCGGTGTCGGTCAGGCTCATGCGCACCCGCCCGGCGCCCGCCTCGCCGTAGAAGTCCCCGGGGGCGACGACGATGCCTAGCTCGGCGAAGGCCCCCACCAGGTCGAAGGCGCTCATATTCCTCGGCCCGCTCAGCCACAGGTAGAGGCCGGCCGCCGAGGCGGGGTCGTTCACCAGGCCGGCCGCCGCCGTCGCCTCCACCAGGACCCGGCGGCGGCGCCGGTAGATCTCCCGCTGGGCGGCCACGTGGGCGTCGTCGCCCAGGGCCGCGACCATGGCCGCCTGGACGGGGGCGGGCATGAGCATGCCGGAGTGCTTGCGCACCTGGGTGAGGGCACCGACGATCGCGGGATCCCCAGCCAGGAACGCGGCTCGGTAGCCGGCCAGGTTCGATTGCTTGGACAGGGAGTACAGGCAGACGAGTCCGCTCAGGTCACTCGATCCGTCGTCGCGGGCGCCCGCGACGCGAGGGTCCAGCAGGCTCGGCACGCCTTCGGTGGCCCACGGCTCGGCCCAGGCCAGCTCGGCGTAGCACTCGTCGGAGACGACGACGGCGCCGCGTCGGCGCGCCCAGACGACGACACGGGCGAGCTGATCGATCCCCAGGACGTGGCCGTCGGGGTTGCCGGGACTGTTGAGCCATACGATGACCGGGGCGGCGGGGCCGTCGTCCCGACCGGCGGGCAGATTCCACGTGTCGGGGTCGGCGTCGGTGTCGACGGGCACGGGGGTGGCGCCGGCCAGACGAGCGCCGACGTCGTAGGTGGGGTAGGCGGCGCGCGGATGGACGATGATGTCGCCGGGGCCGGCCCCGAGCTGGAGCGGCAGGAGGGCCACCGACTCCTTGGAGCCGATAGTGGGGATGACGGCGTCATCGCTCAGGCCGGCCACCCCGCGGCGCCGTTCCATCCAGCCGATGACGGCCTCTCGCAGGGCCGAGGTGCCGACGGTGGCCGGGTACCCGGGCGCGTCGGACGCGGCCGCCAGGGCGGCGCGGGCGACGTCGGGGCTCTCGTCCACAGGCGTGCCGACGGCGAGGTCGACGACGCCACCCGGGTGCCGAGCGGCGCGGACCCGGTAGGGGCGCAGAGAATCCCAGGGGAAATCGGGCAGAGCGAGAGCGCGGGGCAGTATCGGAGTCACTCCCCCATTGTCGTACACCGGCGTCTCAGAACGCTCGAGCCGTGCTCGCCCCGCCCTCGAGGGCGGGGCGAGCGCGAACACGGCGCCTCGGCCCGGGCGAGCACGTCCCGTCGGGCCCCGGCCCGGTCACTCGTAGCCGTTCTCGGCCTTCCACTCATCGTTCTGCGGAGGCAGCGCGGCCACCATCGGGTCGTCGTAGGACTGTGGCCCCGTCTTCTGGGCGCCGCCCGGGGAGCCCAGGCCCTTGAGCTCGAAGAAGTCGATGTTGGCCCGGGTGTAGTCATCCCACTCCTCGGGGACGTCATCCTCGTAGAAGATCGCCTCCGTGGGGCAGACGGGCTCGCAGGCGCCGCAGTCAACGCATTCGTCGGCGTTGATGTACAAGGTCCGCTCCCCCTCGTAGATGCAGTCGACCGGACACTCATCCACGCATGCGCGATCCTTGACGTCGACACACGGCTGGGCGATGACGTAAGTCATGGGCGGATCCCCTTCTTCTTCTCGAACGCGCCGCGCGGACAGCGAGGCGTGAACAGGGCCAGTATTGTCCCACGGGTCCGCCCCGCCCAAGATGCCTCGAACGTGGCGCTGAGCACGAGACCGCGCGCAGCCGGACCACGGGCTCAGCCGGCCCCGTCCATCGGCGCCCCCGGTCAGTCGGGGCCCTCGATTCCGCTCGGTTATGTCTACGCCCGCGGGGCCGCCTCGGTCAGACGGGGGCTCCTCCCACGGGGATCGCGCTCGTCGTCGGGCCCTGCCCGAGGAGCGAGCCGACGATATGCGACAGTGAGAAGTCGGGGCCGAGCAGCATCGGCGCCAGCCACACCAGGCCGACCAGCAGGACGAGCAGGACGACGGCGATGAGCACGGCGACCTTCAGCCCCGTCGGGATCCCGCGCCCCCTTCCGGCCTCGGAGGTCCGGCTCCGCCCGGAGCGCAGCGAGGCCCGCGAATCCTTGGTGTCGCGCTCGGACAGCGCGACCCACGTCAGGTGCTCCCCGGCCGACCACACCTCGCCGCCCCCGGAGCCCGAAGGGGCCCGGGCGGGTGCTGTCGGGGCTGAGCCGGAGGCCGGTTCGGCGATGGGCCTGTCCGCGGCTCCTCGCGCCTGACTCGCGCCACGGGCCCGGGGGCTCGCGCCACGGGCCCGGGGGCTCGCGCCGCGGGCTGGAGAGGCGGAGCGGGCCCGCGCCGGGGGTTCCCCCGCCCCGTCGGATGCGGCGGGGCGGGCCGACGCGTCCGGCGCCGAACGGGTGGAGGAGCGTCGGGATGAGGACGATGACCTGGCGGATGCGACGGGCCGGGCCGGTGCGGCCGATGCGGGCGACGCTGGGCGGGCGGGCGAGACCGTGGCGGGCGGGACCGTCACCGGCACGGAGGCCGCCGACGCCCGGCTCGGCGCTCGGGATGCGGTCGGAGCCTCGTGGGCGGCGGTGACGGCGACCCGCTGGTCGGCCACGACCACCCGATACAGAGTCGGACCGCCGCCGTCCGCGGCTTCCGACGCGACCGGCGAGGAGAGGACGCCGACCGGGCCGGAGGCCGCGGCGGATGGCGCCGACGGAGCGAGCACGGGGCGCCGCCGGTTCCCGTGCGAACCCGTCGCGATCGGTGACGGCGACCCGCTGTCAGGCGCCGGGGTCGAAACGGTCCCGTACTGTTGCGTCGCGACCGCCGGTCGGGAAGGAGGCTGAGCGGCCGGACGCGGATGCGCGGGAGCGCTCGCGGAGGGCGCACCGATGGAGGAAACCGCTGACCGTGCAGAAGCGGAGGGCCGCGCGGAGACTGTGCTCGGAGCGGCGGCATGGGAGCGTCCCTTCGAGCCCGTCACGGGCGCCGGGGCCGTGGGCGCGGAGTGGGTCGTGGAAGTCGTGAACGCACTGCCCGACGTGCCCTCCCGCCGCCCCGCCCGCGTCGACGGCGACGGCGTCACGCCGATGGGTCGGGTGGGTGCACCACCGAGCAGCAGGGCGCTGAGCTCGGCCTCAGTCGTCGACCGGGCCGACCCGCCGGACACCGCGTCGGAGCGCGCCCGGCGCGCACCCGTCCTCGGAGAGGCCGACGCTCGTGTCGTCGCAGTGCCCGACGATGAAGCGGAGGCCCGCCGCCGTGAGGGGAAGGCCGAGGAATCCGCGTCTCCCGCCTTAGGCTCGGCCGCTCGCGGACGCGGCATCGCGGCGGATCTGTCGGGAGCGGACGGGCGCTGGGCCCCGGGACCCCTGCCCGAGCCGGACCGCGCGGCCCTCCCCGGAGAGGGGGACCGTCCGGGAACTCGAGCGGCCTCACCGCCCGAGGCCGACGACCCGCCGGCGCCCGCCGCATCGGACCGGGTCCGAGAACCATGCCCGGCGGCGCTGCGGTAGACCGGGACCGCGTTCGCCGGACGGCCGCCCGAGAACATGGAGTAGGACTGGAACCCCGCTCCGGCGGGAACGACCGACGGCGCATCGCGGTGCTCAGCCCCGCTCATCTCCGGGCTGATCTCCTGGGGGGCGGCGGCACGGTGACGCCCTCGGGGGTCGGGCTCAGCTGCTGCACGTCCTCGAGCAGGTCTTGTCTGTCCCGAGGCGTTTAGAGCGGACGGGCGGTCCGGCGTCGTCACGGTCATGTGCGCTCTCCTCGCGGCGGTGAGGGGGAAACGGTGCCTCCGCGTCGAGACGCACGCGGCGGAGTCCGAGACTCCACCCGGTCGAAACGACTGCGAGGCCAGGAGGCCATCGTACCGCCATCACCGTTCTATTACGAACCTCAGTTTCTAGCACGCCGTTTGCCTTCAGGAAACGTGGACGCTACAGCAGACCACGATCGGGGGTTGCAAACATGCTTTCTCTTCTCATGTCCGCAGCGCTCAGTTCGCTCTACGGCCGCCTTGCCCCTCACCCGCGTTGGCGTCCGAGTCGGTTCCGGAGTTCGCGCCCGAGTTGTTGGCCCCGGAGTTCGCGCCCGAGTTGGCGCCCTGGTCCCCCGACGGCGCCGCCGGCTGCTGCTCCTCGGTGGTCGCCGGCTGCTGCCTATCCGTCGTCGCGGGCGCCTGCCCGGTGGACTGGCCGGTTCCCCGCCCCTGCTGGCCCGAGGTCGCCGGCTGCCTGTTGGTCGTTGCGGGCGCCTGCCCGTCGGCGCCCGAGCTCCGACCCGGTGTCGAGGGCGAGGACTGGTCCGAACCGGTCGGGCGGTTTCCCGTCCCCGCTCCCGACGTTCCCCCTCCCGTCGCGCCCGTCTCCCCGGACGAGCACTGGATGTTGTTGTCCGCGTCGTAGGTCGTGGTCAGAACGTCGTCAGGGACGGTCTTATCCGGGGCCTTGCGGGTGCGGGTGACTTCGATGTCGAACCCCGGGTTTCCGCCGCTGTACGCCTCGCAGCCGGCGCCCGAGCGCGTGACGGTCTGGATGGGGCGGTTGTTGTAGCGCCCCGAGTCGGTGATCGACACGTCGTAGTAGTGCGTCGACCAGATGCGGGCGTGGACCTCGCCATCGGAGACCCAGGACTGGATGAGGGCCGCGTACGGCGTCGAGTTCGCGAACTTGACGTCCTTCTGACCCGTCCAGATGGTCGCCTCGCGTCCAGCCGGGTACCGGTCGAAGTAGTAGGAGTGCGGGTGGTGCTCGACGTCGTCCATGCCGGCCTCGAAGCCGACGTTGAACATGGTGGTGCCGATCTGGGACAGACCGCCGCCCAGCGCGTCCACATGCTCGCCGTTGGAGACGACGCCGGCGTCGGTGAAGCCGTGGTCGTAGTCGACCGGGCCGAGGGCCTCCTCAACGGAGAAGGTCTGCCCGGGCATGACGACCTGGTTGTTCATCTGCTCGGCGCCGCGGATGAGGTTCTGATCGCGGCCGTACTGCGAGGTGAAGGGCGTGGAGTATTCTCCGACGACCTCGGTGATGCCCCAGTCCGACTCGGGCATGTCGATCTCCGGCTCGAGGACGGTCATCGGCAGGGCGACCGTGCGGTCGGCGGGCGTGGATCCGCTGGCGCTCGCGTCGAGGAGCCCGCGGGTCAGGGCGTCCATATCGATCCCCTCGCCGGAGACGGGCTGGACGAACTGGGGTCTGGCGCTCGCGGCACCGGTCGCAGAGCCGTCGATGGTCCAGCCGGCGTTGACCGCCTGAGTCTCGATCCGGCCCATGGAGGCGATGATGGCGTCGTGAAGACCTTGGGAGTCGAGGACGGCGGAGAGCTTGCCGTCAGTGGTGTCGATGGTGGTCAGAGCGGCGATCTGGGCGGGCGTAAGGACGAGCTGCGTGCCGGTAGCGGTCCGCTCGGCATCCGTCCCGGCGGCGGTGATGGTGAGGTCGCCGCAGAGCAGGGGCGTGAGCACGGAGTCGACGAAAGATCGGGCATCGGCGTCGGTGATGGCTGGCTCGGCGACGCCGTCGGTCAGGGCGATGGTCTGCAGGCCCAGGGGCCACCTGGTGCTCAGGGTCATCACGGATGCGGCGACATTGAGGCCGGTTCCAGTGGAGCCGGGTGTTACAACGGGGGTCGTGCCATCGAGGGTGACGACGGCGTCGGCCGTGCCGACGGCGAGGGTGTCGAGCCGGGAATTGAGCGCGATTGTGAGCTCGTCGGCATCGACGGAGGTGACGGCGTTGACGTCGATGCCGCGCAGGCGCTGGATGATCGTCACCGGGTTGATGGTGGGGCCGACCAGCTGGTCGACGGTGGCGTCGGCGTCGACGCTCACACCCGAATCGGCGGGCACGAGGGTGTCGGTGAGGTCGCCGACGGTGAGGGTCACGGGTTGAGCGAGCATGGTGGCGACCCGGTCGTCCACGGTCTGACGGGCCTCGTCGGGGCTCATACCGCCGACGTCGACGCCGGAGACAACCGTCCCGGAGAAGACATGCTGAGTAGTGGCGACGGCGGCGCCGCCCCAAATCAGCACGAGCAGCCCCGCCCCGATGACGCAGGCGAGCATGCCGCGGCTCGGATGCCCGTGCACGAGCGCCGTCAGCGCCTCCTTGATCTTCGAGAGAACACCGGCGAGCGCAGGGGCGGTGGGCTCGCCGTCCTCGGAATCGCCCGGGGCGTCATCCGTCGGGCTCACGGCATCGGCGGGCGTCGCAGCGGACATGGCGTCGGCGGCCGACAGCGCGGCGGCCGGCTCGGCCGGCGTCTGGGCCGACATGGCGTCGGCGGCCGACAGCGCGGCGGCCGGCTCGGCCGGCGTCGCGGCGGACATGGCCGCGAGAGTCTCATCGACGGGAGGGGCGATCGCCTCGTCCCGGTCCTCAGAGGCCCCTGCTTCTTCCTCTCCCTCCCCGGGGACCTCCGCCGCCTCGTCGTCCTCGGCGGTCTGGGAGTCGCGGTCCTCGTCGACGGCCTCGACCGACCCGGACTCGGTCTCCTCGGGCTCGGCCTCCTCCGACTCCTCAGCCTCGGACTCGGCCTCCTCCGAGTCCCCAGGCTCAGGCTCGGCCGACCCGGACTCGGTCTCCTCGGGCTCGGCCTCCTCCGACTCCTCAGCCTCGGACTCGGCCTCCTCCGAGTCCCCAGGCTCAGGCTCGGCCGACCCGGACTCGGTCTCCTCGGACTCGGCCTCCTCGGGCTCGCATGATCCGGCCTCCTCCCCGCCCTCGACAGCCTCGGACTCGGAGTCGCGGTCCCCGTCGACGGCCTCGACCGACCCGGACTCCGCCCCGGGCTCGACCTCGGCCTTCTCAGGCTCGACCTCCTCCGACTCCTCAGCTTCAGGCTCGGCCGACCCAGGCTCGGCCTCCTCCGAGCCCTCAGCCGAGCTCGCGGCGCGCTCATCGACGTCGGCCGGCCCCTCCCCCGTCGGGCTCTTCTCCTCGGGCGCCTCCGGCCCCCCGACGTCACCGACGGTCGCGGGAGCGGATCCCTCGTCCTCTTCCACCTCGTCGACCTGAGAGTGCGAGGGTCCCGCGTCGTCGTCATCAGCGGAATACGACTCCGCCGCGATATCCGGCGTCTCAGCGCTGAATCGGGTGATGTCCTGGGGTGGAAGGACGCGAGTACCGGTCATCCGAGGGGTGTTCACGGCTTCCTCGTCGTGGCGGGCGCCGTCGGAGGCGGGGAGGTCGTCAGTCATAGTTGCCATTCTTACTCAGGCGTCAGCGCGACGACGCCGGGCCGCATCCTTGAAACGCTCCTGGGAGTCGAGGATGACCTTGCGGATGCGCACGGCGTCCGGAGTGACCTCGACGCACTCATCGTCGGAGGCGAACTCCAGGGCCTCCTCCAGGGTCAGCCTGCGCGGCGGCACAAGGCCTTCGAAGGAGTCCGCCGTGGAGGACCGCATATTGGTCTGCTGCTTCTCGCGCACCACATTGACGTCCATGTCCTCATGACGGGGATTCTCCCCCACGACCTGGCCCTCATAAGTCTCCTGGCCGGGCTCGACGAAGAACGTACCGCGGTCCTGAAGGCGGATCAGCGCGTAGGCGGTGACCGCGCCGGGGCGATCGGACACGAGTGATCCGGTGGTGCGGGAGGCGATGCGCCCGGCCCACGGCTCATAGCCCTCGGCGATGGACGAGGCGATACCGGTTCCGCGGGTCTCGGTGAGGAACTGGGTGCGGAAGCCGATGAGGCCGCGCGCCGGCACGAGGAACTCCATGCGGATCCACCCGGTGCCGTGGTTGGTCATAGTCTCCATGCGCCCCTTGCGGGCGGCCATGAGCTGGGTGACGGCGCCCAGATGCTCCTCGGGGACATCGATGGTCATGCGCTCGACCGGCTCGTGCCGCTCGCCGTCGATCATCCTGGTGACGACCTGCGGCTTGCCGACGGTCAGCTCGAAGCCCTCACGGCGCATCTGCTCGACCAGGATCGCCAGCGCGAGCTCGCCGCGTCCCTGAACCTCCCAGGCGTCGGGGCGGCCCGTGGGCAGCACGCGTAGGGAGACGTTGCCGACCAGTTCGCGATCAAGACGGTCCTTGACCTGACGGGCGGTGACCTTGGCGCCCTTGGCGCGTCCGGCCATCGGAGAGGTGTTGATGCCGATGGTCATGGAGATGGCCGGGTCGTCCACCGTGATGAGCGGCAGCGGGCGCGGGTCGTCGGGGTCGACGAGCGATTCGCCAATGGTGATGTCATCGATGCCGGCGACGGCGACGATGTCGCCCGCACGGGCCTCCTCGGCGGGCCTGCGGTCCAGCCCCTCGGTGACGAGCAGCTCGGAGACCCGCGCCTGAGCGAGGGTCCCGTCGTGACGGGCCCGGGCCACCATCTGCCCCTTGCGCAGAGTGCCGTTGTGGATGCGCAGCAGCGCCAGGCGACCGAGGAAGGGCGAGGCGTCCAGATTGGTCACGTGCGCCTGCAAGGGCGCACTCCCGTCATAGGACGGTCCGGGTATGCGCTCGATAATGGTGCGGAACAGCGGCTCGAGATCCTCATTGGCCGGCAGCTCGCCGTCGGCGGGCCTGACGGTATCGGCGCGGCGGGCTTTGGCCGAGGCGTAGATGATCGGCAGGTCCAGGACGGCATCCAGGTCGATGTCGGGGTGCTCGTCGGCCAGGTCGGAGGCGAGCGACAGCAGCAGGTCGGTGGACTCCGAGACGACCTCATCGAGCCGGGAGTCGGGGCGGTCCACCTTGTTGACCACGAGGATGACCGGCAGGTTCGCGGCCAGCGCCTTGCGCAGGACGAAACGGGTCTGCGGGAGCGGCCCCTCAGAGGCGTCCACGAGCAGGACGACGCCGTCGACCATGGACAGCCCCCGCTCGACCTCGCCGCCGAAATCCGCGTGGCCGGGGGTATCGATGACGTTGATGGTGATGCCCTCGGGGAGCCCGGCGTCGACGGCGGCCGGCCCGGCGTAGTGGACGGCCGTGTTCTTGGCGAGAATGGTGATGCCCTTCTCCCGCTCGAGCTCACCGGTGTCCATGACGCGTTCGGCCGTGTTCTCCTGCGTCGCGCGGGCGCCGAAAGCGCCCGCCTCCCAGAGCATCGCATCGACGAGGGTGGTCTTGCCGTGGTCGACGTGGGCGACAATAGCGACGTTGCGCAGGTCCTGGCGCACGGTCATATGAGGCTCTTCTTCCGTCTGAGGAGCGCCGGAGCACGGTGAGGCATGGGCCCCACCACCGGCGCGCAAGTGGGCAGGGTAGCTGTCCCGACTCGGCACTCACCATGACGGGGATGACACGAAGGCTGTGCGCCCGCTCACGTGCAGCCGGCGACGACGTCGGCGGCCGCACATCGCAGGGGTTGATGACGAGCGCCACAACCGATAGCATGATCACTATCATACAGGAGTCCTGGCGAGGCGCTTCACCAATAGCGACTACCTAGTTAACCATTGATGCTCATCCCCCTGAGGAGACTCCCGATGACGGCTGGTGCAATCACGTACGGCTATGCCAGTGAGGAGCGGCTGGAGAGGCGTAAGCTTCAGGAGACCCTGAACATCAAGGAGAATCAGATCTCCTCAGATCTCAGTTCGATCGACGATCTGACAACCGCCGAGGATTCCCAGAAGGAAGACCCCGGAATAGACGCGGAACCCGATACCCCTGAATACGATTGGAAGGATGAGAGTCAATGGTGATTCCTGTGGCGTTATCGGTTCATAACAGATACGATGAGATGTTCGGGAGGAATCGGTCATGACGTTCATTAAGCTCGATCCCAACCTCATGCAGGGGCTGATCAAGAACCTGGAGAGCTACGCCGATGAAGCCGAGAGGGCTCGCAGCAATATCCACTCCTCCAGTGTGAACAACTCCCATCCGGTGCCCGAGGTCGATGACGCCACCTACCTCCCGGCCATTTTCACGGTGACGTCAGCGGACGCTCCCACGAGCAGGATGATGGACACGCTTAACAGCATGAGCATCAACTCCAACACCGGCAGCAGCTACAACACCACGATGGGGGCGACCATCAACGCCCTGGGAGAGGTCATCGACGGCCTGCAGGAACGCCTCCAGGTGATCATCGATCTCAACACCGACGGGATCAGCACCACCAGCTCCGACGGTGTGCCGGGCTACTACCTGCCCGACGGCACCGCCGACACCGTCGAGAACGTCAAGTCCTACAACACCGAGGCCGTCGCCATCGCCCGAGCCGACGCCGACGCCCTGACCCAGGCGGCCGCAGACGGAAAAGCCGATGACGGCCGCACCGTTGACGAGGTCCTGGCCTCCATGGCCACTTACCAGGACAGCCCCGCCTACGGGGCCACCTTCGTCAACACCTACGGCATCGAGAAGTTCATCGAGCTGCCGATCAGCGTATACTGGCACTATACGAAATACACTGGCCAGAGGGCGGCCGGGTACGGTGATTATAGGGCCGATACCGAGGCTATCGACAAGGCCAATGGTATCCTGGCTCACCTGCTGGCGGGCGCAACGCAGACCGAGAAGGTTCCAGACGGTTTCGACTCGTGGGCAGACGCCCTGTACGAGACCTCGACGGTTAAAGGACACCGCGGCAGGGTCTCGTGTCTTAACGAGCTGCTGTCCGCCTCGAACGCGGTCTATGACACCAGCACACTGGTGAATCTGGCCACCAAGATGGAGAGCCAAGACTCCTCCAACGGCGGCTACTACGACGGCGACCCGGCCAGCAGGACACCCGATCAGATCAGTGGCTGGCACGATGCGGGTTACGGCAACTTCTACAACGAGGGCCGTGCCTTCCCCGGCGGGCACATGGACCCTATGTACGGTGTCATGGTTGCCATGGGCAACAATCCCGAGGCCGCTGTGGAGTACTTGACGCCGGAGGGGGACGGGAGCGTGGACGGAAACGGGGTCTGGGTTCCCGGACAGACCACCGTCGATCGGTGGGCCATGCTGACCTCCCGCGACTGGGACCCCGACTGCGGTCTCGACAGTTTCACGAGCGTCCTCGGGGCCGCGTCCTCGTTCCGCAACCGGGCTCCTAGCGAGACTGACCCTGATGTGTCGGCGACCGCGGACGCACGGGCCACCTACGCCTGCGGCCGGGCGATGAGCTACTTCGGCGGCGAGGAGTTCACCAAGAAAGACTTCACCGACACCATGAAACGCAACCTGGCGGTAGTGGCGGCCAACAGCTCCCAGGACGTCTCCACCGTAGCCGAGGACGGGGCGCTGGGAGCGGATGCTACCTCGGCTGGACTTGCAGCAACAGATATCGCCAGTCTTATTTATCGTTTCGGGGATAACCAGGATGCGATGACCACGCTCGCCACGGGCCTGGGCCAGTACCACCACAACGCGATCCAGGAGGCCATGAACGATCCCGACGCGAACGAGAATGGTCTGAGGTACGGATATCGGCAGGCCGCGGCGTCTTCGTCCTATCTTCAGACTCTGTCGGAGCTCCGCTTCGCCGATGATAAGAAGAAAGACTCCGAGGAGCAGAAGACGACGGTCGACACGAGCCTGTCCGTCCTCAATGCGGTTGGTGCGGCCGGTCTCACGGCCCTGACGGACGGGGCCGCGGCCCCCATGCTCGCTTTCACCACGGGCTCGACCATTGCCAAGCCCCTGATCTCCAGCCAGGTCACCAACGCCCTGGGCACGCCCACCGATCACCCCGCCAGCAATCCCCGCACGGACCTGAGAGCCCAGTCCTACGCAGATGGCCTCAACTACGGCCTGTTCAGCACGGACAGCGACAAAGGCGGGCGGAGGGCCATCGACACGGCCAGGAGCCACAGCTGGTACCACGAGGACGAAAACGGCAACCCCGCCATTGACACCACCGCCCTGACCGGCGACCAGGCCTCGGACGCGGTGGCCTGGATGAAGAATCAGGTGACCAATATGGATGACAGAGGCGTGCTCAGCGACCTCGAAGAGAGCAACACAGCGGGGAACGACCTCGGGGAGGACAGCGCGAAGAGCGACAAGGGGCCTCGCAGGACATGACCCCGCACAGCCGACACAGACGAGGGAAGAGGGCATCATGATGCGCCGAAGGTCCCGGCCGACGGCGAAACTCCTGATAGCAGCAGCATCATGCGTGGCCCTGGTGGTGGGACTAGTGGGCCTAGGGTGCGGTCTGATCAGCCGAATGGCCGGTTCTGCCTCTGATTCCGTGGACGAGGCACTGACCGCCATAGGAGACGATCCCGATGCCGCCCTGGAGTACCTGGTGCCGGAGGAGGACGGAAACGTGGACGAGGACGGGGTCTGGGTTCCCGGACAAACCACTGTCGATCGGTGGACCATGCTGACCTCCCGCGACTGGGGCAAGCACGCCCCCGGCCTGGATGCCCTGACTGCAGTGACGGGTGCGGCCTCCTCATTCCGCAACCGGGCTCCTAGCGAGACCGACCCTGATGTGCCAGCGACCGCGGACGCACGGGCCACCTACGCCTGCGGCCGGGCGATGAGCTACTTCGGCGGCGAAGGGTTCACCAAGAAAGACTTCACCGACACCATGAAACGCAACCTGGCGGTAGTGGCGGCCAACAGCTCCCAGGACGTCTCCACCGTAGCCGAGGACGGGGCGCTGGGAGCGGATGCTACCTCGGCTGGACTTGCAGCAACAGATATCGCCAGTCTTATTTATCGTTTCGGGGATAACCAGGATGCGATGACCACGCTCGCCACGGGCCTGGGCCAGTACCACCACAACGCGATCCAGGAGGCCATGAACGATCCCGACGCGAACGAGAATGGTCTGAGGTACGGATATCGGCAGGCCGCGGCGTCCTCGTCCTATCTTCAGACTCTGTCGGAGCTCCGCTTCGCCGATGATAAGAAGCAGGACTCCGAGGAGCAGACAACGACGGTCGACACGAGCCTGTCCGTCCTCAACGCGGTTAGTGCGGCCGGTCTCACGGCCCTGACGGACGGGGCCGCGGCCCCCATGCTCGCTTTCACTACGGGCTCGACCATTGCCAAGCCCCTGATCTCCAGCCAGGTCACCGACGCCCTGGGCACGCCCACCGGCGATCCTTACACGGGCCTGAGAGCCCAGTCCTACGCGGCCGGTCTCAACTACGGCCTGTTCAGCACGGACAGCGACAAAGGCGGACAGAGGGCCATTGACACGGCCAGGAGCCACAGCTGGTACCACGAAGACGAAAACGGCAACCCCGCCATTGACACCGCCGCCCTGACCGGCGACCAAGCCTCGGACGCGGTGACCTGGAGAGAAGACGAGGTCCGCAACGAGGATGACCTCGGCGTGCTCAACGACCTCGATACCAGCATCACAGCAGGGAAGACCGACGGAGAGAAGAGCGCGAAGAGCAACAACGGGCCTCGCAGGAAATGACCCCGCACAGCCGACACAGACGAGGGAAGAGGGCGTCGTGATGCACCGAAGGTCCCGGCCGACGGCGAAACTCCTGATAGCAGCAGCATCATGCGTGGCCCTGGTGGTGGGACTAGTGGGCCTAGGGTTCGGTCTGATCAGCCGAGTGAGCGGTTCTGCCTCTGATTCCGTGGACGAGGCGCTGGCCGCCATAGGAGACGATCCCCAGGATGCCCTGGAGTACCTGGCACCGGAGGAGGACGGGAGCGTGGACGAGGACGGGACCTGGGTTCCCGGACAAACCACCGTCGACCGATGATGCTCACGCTGGCTGGTTCGACGGCCAGTCCGCGGCCACCATTGCCCTCTGGGACACTCCTGCCGGTCAGACGGCGGTCGCCGACACCGACACCCTGGCCGACCTCGTCACCCGCCGCGCCCCACAGCTTTTCGCCGCCACAGGCTACCCGCCCTCATCCGCACCAACGCCAACACCATGACCCCCAACCAGCCAACACAGAAAACCACAACTCCTCACCCCACGAACACCCAGCAAACCACCGGTAGGCCTGACTCATCACATCTTAGTAGCTTTTGGGTGGAGTAGAGCTGGTTTTCGTCGTTATTGTGGTGTTGAAGGTCTGGTGGTGGAGCCGATGAACTCGTCGCCACGTACCACGAACCGCAGAACGCCGAGACCTCCATTCCCCATAAGCAAGCACGTCCTGAGAGCCTCGTCCTCCACCGCACCCGTAACGCCGCCGAGGTTGACTTTTTCGTACGAGGTTGACGGCGGCGGCGTCAACCTCGTACGAAAAAGTCAACCTCGGCGCAAGCTCACAGCAGGCTCACTGCCCCGACGGCGGCGAGCAGGCCGCCGGCAACGACCACGGCACCGGTATTGAGACGACTGGACACCTCCGGCGTCCCGGTCTCGAGCGGCTCGCGTCGCTCGAGTACCGCACGCGCATAGCCCTCGATGAGATCCGCAGCCGAGCCGCAGTCCAGCGACGCCCGGTAATGACCGTTCCCCGGCGTCACATACTCCTCTCGCACCGGGTGCAGGCCCGCATCCGCATGCGACGCCCGCGAACCCGGGCCCGCGCGACCGTCCCGAATCCGCCGCCGCTCACGCAGGGAGGTTCTCACACCGCCCGGGCGCGGGGCCGCTGAAACCCTGACGATCCTCCCCGCGCCGATGACGACCTCCAGCCCCCACCGGGTTCGGAGCGAGGCGACGGCCCCCCATCGGATGACGTGACTGCGCCAGGCGTTGCGGACGGTGAGGCCGTCCGCATCGAGCACCAGCTCCGGAACCCACCACAGCAGCCAGACGGCGCCGGTCACCAGCGCGCTCCAGGCGGCGGCGCGCAGGCCGTAGGCGGGGCCGTCACTGAGAGTGACGGCCCCGACGACGATCACGGCGGACACCGCGACGATCACGGTGCCCGCACGGGCAGGAAGAGAGCGGACGACGACGGTGGGCACGTCTCCATTGTGCCGCACCGCTCGCAGGCCACCGCACCGCCCCGGGCCCGGCCACCACGGCCGGGCCCGGGCACGGCTCAGCGAGCCGGCGGATCGGCATCAAAAGCCCCGCCGACCCGGCGGAGATGGCGCCGGACATCCGCCGGTCATCCCCCGGTCACTTCATGTAGCCGACGTGCTCGGGACGGAAGGAGGACAGGCCATTGGCGCCGAAGTTCGCAAGCTTCTTGGGCACCGCGGTGAACTGGGGGCGCTCGTAGATCGGGAAGTTCATGACGTCCTCCCACAGCTTGACGTCGACCTGGTTGGTGAGCTCGATGCGCTTTCCGTTATCGGGCTCGGTCGCGATCCGAGTGATGAAGTCGTCGATCTGCGGGTCCGACATGTCGGAGTAGTTGCTCTTCGAATTCGTGCCGTAGACCTCGCCGATATTGGCCATCGGGTACTGGGTGCCGACCCAGGTGAAGGCGACAAGGTCGAAGGCCCTGGCATCGAGAACGCCCGTCTGCAACTGGTCATTGGGAACCGTGGCGATCTGCATATCGATGCCGACCTCTTCGAGCTGGGTCTGCAGCAGCGCCCCCTCATTCTGGGACGTGGTGGTGCCGGCGGGATAGGTGAAGGTCAGTGAGGCCTTCTCCCCGTCCTTCTCCCGTATGCCGTCAGCGCCCTCCGTCCAGCCGGCGTCCTCGAGCAGCTGCTTGGCCGCCTCGACGTCGTAGCCCCAGTCACCGGAATTATCCTGGTAGCCCGTCTGATTCGGCATGAAGAAGCGATTGCCGAGGAGGACGTCCCCCGTCTCGATGGGCAGGCCGGCCAGGTCGGAGGACGCGATGGCGACGCGGTCGCAGGCGCGCACGATGGCCTGACGGACCTTCTGGTCCGCCAGGATCCCCTTGGTCGTGTTGAACGTGAAGTGGCGCCATTGCAGGCCGAAGTTCTGACGGATCTCGGCGTCCTCGCGGCCCTGGCACTGCGTGTAGACGTCGTTCGAGATAATGTATTCGATATAGTCGAGGGACTTGTTCGCGAAGGAGGTCGCCTCGGCAGACGGGTCGAGGACCTGGAAGGTGAGTGTATCGATCTTGGGGGCGTCTCCCCACCATTTGTCATTCTTGACAATGGTGACGATCTGGCCCGACTCGTCCCAGGAGTCGATCTTGTACGGGCCGGCGAGGTAATCATTGTTGAAGGCCCCGTGACCCGCCAGAGAATTGTTGAAGGTCTCCGCGTCCCTCATGAGCTCCTTGGGGCTCACGCCGGCGACGTAATTCGTCCAGTCCGGCATGACGGAGTCGAAGGTGACGACGGCCCTGGTGGCCGACGGCGTGTCGACGGACTCGACGTTCTCGAGCCCGTCGCGCGCCGCCCAGTTGTAGCTCTCATCCTTGCCGTGAATGAGGGACTCCTTGATGTCCTCGGAATCGATGGGCCGCCCGCTCCCCCACACCGCGCTCGAGTTGAGCTCGAGTGTGACGACGGTCTTACCGTCCTTCTCCTCGGCCTCGAAGGTGGAGTAGAAGTTCGGGTTGGCGGTGCAGGTGCCGTCAGCGGCCCAGTCGACGAAGTAGGGCGATACCCAGTTGATAATGCTGCGCAGGTCGCCCGTGTTGCCGACCGCGGTGGCGAGATTCCAGTTGTCGATCGGCTCCTGAATAGCGATCTTGAGATCGCCGCCGTCTTCGAGGGAGGCGGGGTCCTGGATGTTCATCGCCCTGTTGGCCGTGGAGTCGTCCTGGCCGCCGGACTCCTCGTTCTTGGCGCACGCGGCCAGTGCGGTGAGCGCTGCGGCCGACGCGGAGCCGGCCAGGAACAAACGACGGTTCATCATCATGGGTGGTCTCCGATCAGGAGGATTATGGGGGTGCGGAACACGCGCAGAGGCGAGTCCAAGAAACTATGATACAAGTCCAGTGCACAAGCCCACATTTTCAGGTGGTCGGCTCCGGGCTCCTCAGAACACCGAGGCGCGCTCCGGGTAGTAGCAGGCGACGTCGTGGTCGTCGCCCTGGCTGTCGAAATCCGGCATGGCGCCGAGGCAGGCGGCGCGCTGGTCGTCGGTGAGGATGTTCGCGAACGTCGGGCAGCGGGTGCGGAAGCGGCACCCCGAGGGCGGGTTGGCCGGTGAGGGCAGGTCGCCCTGCAGCACGATGCGGTCCCGGCCGCGCTCCTTGGCGGGATCGGGGATCGGGATCGCGGAGAGCAGGGCCTGCGTGTAGGGGTGCGCCGGAGCCTCGAAGATCGAGTCGACGTCGCCGACCTCCACGATCTTGCCCAAATACATCACCGCGACGCGGTCCGCGATGTGACGGACGACCGACAGGTCGTGGGCGACGAAGAGATAGCTGAGCCCGAGGCTCCCGCGCAACTCGTCGAGCAGGTTGATGACCCCGGCCTGGATGGACACGTCGAGAGCGGAGACGGGCTCATCGAGCACGAGCAGCTTGGGCTCCAGGGCCAGCGCCCGGGCGATGCCGATGCGCTGACGCTGTCCGCCGGAGAAGTTGCGCGGGTAGCGGTTGGCGTGACTCGGCTCGAGCCCGACGAGCTCCATGAGCTCCTCGACGCGACCACTGACCCCGCTCCTCGGCCACCCGTTGGCGCGCAGCGGCTCGGCGATGAGGTCGAAGACGGGAAGGCGCGGGTCGAGGGAGGCCATCGGGTCCTGGAAGACGATCTGCAGGTCGCGACGAATAGCGCGTCGCTCGGAGCGGGTGATCCGCGAGGAATCCCTGCCCAGAATGACGATCCTTCCCTCCTGGGGCGCCTGAAGGCTGAGAACCTCCAGGAGGCTCGTCGACTTGCCGCAGCCGGACTCGCCGACCAGGGCGAAGGTCTCCCCCTGGCGCACGTCGAAGGAGATGCCGTCGACGGCGTGGACGGTGCCCACGCGCCGCTTGAAGACGGCCCCCTTCATCAGCGGGAACTCCTTGACCAGGTTCGTCGCGCGCAGCACCTCGGGACGGTCCTCACGCGGCAGGCTCATGGTGTCGGGGGTTTTGAGGGACGGCACGGGGTAGATGGCGGTGCCATCGAGGTCGCCCTCCTCGATCTCGCCGGAGCGGCGGCAGGCGCTGAGCTGGACTCCCGCCGAGGGCGGACCGCAGGCGTCAGAGAGGGCGTCGTCCGCGTCGCGCACCGCGGTGAGAGCCGGCTCCCCGTCGAGGCACTCGTCCTGCGCTATCGGGCAGCGGGGCGCGAAGGGGCATCCGGTGGGTTCGGCCAGCAGCGAGGGCGGATTGCCCTCCAGAGCCGCCAGCGCTGAGTCCTTCCTCGCGTCGAGCCGCGGCAGGGAGGCGAGCAGGCCGATCGTGTAGGGCATGCGGGAGCGGTGGAACAGGTCGTCGACGTCGCCCGTCTCCACGATGCGTCCGGCGTACATCACGCTGACGCGGTCGGCCATGCCCGCCACGACCCCCAGGTCGTGCGTGATCATGATGACGCCGGCACCGGTCTCCTTCTGAGCGGTGCGCAGCACGTCGAGTATCTGAGCCTGGATTGTCACATCCAGGGCAGTGGTCGGCTCGTCAGCGATGATGAGGTCGGGATTGTTGGCGATGGCGATGGCGATCACCGCGCGCTGGCGCATGCCCCCGGAGAATTCGTGCGGGTAGGCCCTGGCCCGCACGTCGGGGTTGGGGATGCCGACGACGTCGAGCAGCTCGACCGCCCGCTCCCAGGCGGCGTCATTGCTCATGTCCGCGTCGTGGATCTTGAGCGCCTCGACGATCTGGGAGCCGACCGTGTAGACGGGAGTGAGCGCGCTGAGCGGATCCTGGAAGACCATGGCGACCTGGGAGCCGCGGATACGCGACATGTAGTCGTCGTCGCGCCCCAGCAGCTCGGTGCCGTGCAGTCGAACGGACCCGCTGACCTGAGCGGACTCGTCGAGCAGTCCCATGACCGCGGTCGAGGTGACGGACTTGCCGGAGCCCGACTCGCCGACCAGGGCGAGGACCTCGCCGCGCCCGACGGCCAGGTCGACCCCGCGCACGGCGCGGACGGTGCCGTCCTCGGAGGGGAAGGAGACGCGCAGTCCCTCTACCTCGAGCAGCGGCGCATCCGCCTGCGGATCCGGCAGCGCCCGCGAGTCCGAGTGCGACCCGGCGTTCTTCCTGCGGCTCATGCCTTGCCTCCGGACTTGGATGAGGGATCGAGGGCGTCGCGCAGGCCATCGCCCATGAAGTTGACGCACACCAGCATGATGACGAGCACGCCGGAGGGGGCTAGGAAGATCCAGGGCGAGGTGGTGGCCGCCGTCTGGCCCTCGGCGATAAGAGTCCCGAGCGAAGTATTGGGGGGCTGCACGCCGAAGCCGAAGTAGGACAGCGTCGTCTCGCTCATGACAGCCAGGGCCAGGCCCACAGTGGCATCGACAATGAGCAGAGAAGCTATGTTCGGCAGAATGTGGCGAACGATGATGACAATGCTCCTGACATTCATGAAACGGGCGGCCGCGACGTAGTCCAGAGTCTTGACGCTGAGCGTGAGCGAGCGCACCACGCGCGCGGTGAGCATCCAGCCGAAGCCGGCCAGCAGCACGATGAACAGAGCGATGGAGCCGCGATTCGCGCCGGCGCGCTGGGACAGGATCGCGATGATGAGGAAGGACGGCACCACCAGGAGGAGGTCCGTCAACCACAGCGCGACGCGCTCCCACCAGCCGCCGAAATAGGCCACTGTGGAGCCGATGACCGCGGCGATAGCGGTTTGAAGAAGAGCGACGCACACACCGATGACCAGGGACTTGCGCGTGCCCTCGACCGTCATGGCGAACACGTCGCGTCCGCCCTGGGTCGTGCCGAACCAGTGCTCGGCGGAAGGCGGCTGGAGGAAGCCGCCGGAGTCGACCTGCGTGAACTCCCAGCGTCCCAGGCGGTTGCCGACGAGGGCGAAGAGCACCACGAGGAGGAAGCCGACAATGCCGATCACGGCGGAGGGGTTGCGCACGAAGCGCCGGGCGATCAGCTGCCGCCGCGACAGACGCCTCCTGCCCTGGCCGCCGTCCCGGCCGGGCGCGTCCTCGACGGCCCCGGTAGTGGCCGCCTGCGCGACCTGGTGGATGTCCGACACGGCTCAGCCCACCCTCACCCTGGGGTCGACGATCGCGACGAACACGTCGGACAGGAGCGCCCCGGTCAGGGTGCACAGCCCGGAGAAGGCGACGACGGCGGTGGCGCCGTTGATATCCATCTGGGAGATCGAATTGACCGAGTACTCCCCGATGCCGTGCCAGGTGTAGACGCGTTCGGTGACGGCCGCGCCGGTGAACAGAGTGGCCAGGGCGAAGGCGAAGTAGGTGGCCATGGGGATGAGGGCGGTGCGCAGCGCATGACGGGTGACGGCCTTGCGCTTAACCAGACCCTTCGCCCGGGCAGTGCGCACGTAGTCGGCCCCCAGGGTGTCGAGCATGAGGTTGCGCTGGTAGCGCGAGTAGGTGGCGATGCCCCCCAGGGACATGGACAGGGTCGGCAGCAGGAGGTGCTGAAGCTGTCCGACGACGCCGTCGCCCATACCCGTGAATTCGAATAGCTGGTAGCCCGTCGCCCGGTTGATCTGCACGGCGGCCACCTGCAGCAGGATCGCGAGAACCATGACGGGTGTGGAGATCACGAGCATGGACAGAAGGGTGGCGATGCGGTCGGCGACCGAGTACTGGCGGGTGGCGGTCCATGCCCCGAGCGCGACTCCGCCGATCATGCCGATGAACGCGCCGAGGAAGACCAGGCGCACCGACACCAGGATCTTGGCGCCCATCATGCCGTTGATGCTCGCCCCCTTGGGGGTCATGCCCCAGTCCCAATGGAGGACGACGCCCTTGAGCCAGGTGACGTAGCGGCCCCAGACCGGCAGGTCGTGACTGATGTTGTACTCGGCGAGCGAGGCGTTGACCGCATCCCAGTTGAGGCGCGGATCACCGCGATCCCACAAGGTTGCCGGGTCCAGCGTGGCCGAGGCCATCAGATAGGCCATCGACGTCGCGATGAACAGCAGAATCGCGTAGTTCGCGATCCTTCTCGCTAGATATGGGAGCATTCGGTCTTCTCTCCGGAATACCGGTGGGGTTCGGGCGGGCGACGAGAACCCGCTCGGCCGGTGTGCGGACATCCCCGCCGGCACCGCGCTCAGCCCCCAGAGGGCCGAGTGCCGCATGTCGACGGTACCGGGCAACGATACCCGCGCCCCGACATCAAACGTACACACTCCGCGCGATACGCATCACACGGAAACGGGCCGATGCCGGTGCCGGCGTCAGGGCCGGCGCGTCGGCGCGGCCACCGCCGACGTGCCGACGCGTCTTAGCCCGCTCCCCCGTAAAGGGCGATTCTCGCGCCCGGAACGGCGTCGATGAGCTCGCGCGTGTAGTCCTCGTGCGGGTCGGCGAACAGGGCGTCCGCGTGACCGGTTTCGACCACTCTCCCCTTCTCCATGACCACGATATCGTCGGCGATCTGCCGTACGACGGCCAGATCGTGGGTGATGAAGAGGTAGGTCAAGTTCAGCTCGGCCTGCAACCCGGCCAGCAGCCGCAGGATCTGAGCCTGGACGAGCACGTCGAGGGCGGAGACGGCCTCGTCGAGCACGACGATCTCCGGCCGCAGGGCCAGCGCGCGGGCGATGGCCACCCGCTGGCGCTGACCGCCGGAGAGCTCATTGGGGTAGCGCCGCATGACCGAGCGCGGCAGGGCGACCATGTCGAGCAGCTCGCAGATGCGCTTGGTGCGCTCGGTGCGGTTTCCCACGCGATGCACCCGCAGCGGCTCCTCGATGACCCGGTAGATGGAGTACATCGGATCGAGGGATCCGTAAGGGTTCTGGAAGACCGGCTGCATAATGCGCCGCAGATCGAACAGCTGCTTGCGCCCCAGAGTCGACAGATCGACGCCGTTGTGGAAGACCCTGCCCTCGGTGGGGTCGATGAGGTTGAGGATCATGTTGGCCACGGTGGACTTGCCCGATCCGGACTCGCCGACCAGCGCCGTCGTCGTGGCGCGGCGCACCCCGAAGGTGACGTCGTCGACGGCGCGAATGTGGGCGTCGGCGCCCCTGGCCCCGCGCACGTCGAAAACCTTGGTCAGATGCTCCACCCGCAGGATCTCGGGGGCGTCCTCCGCGATCTCGCGGACACCCAGCTCATCGGAGGCGACCCGGATGCCCTCGGCGCGCGCGGCCTCGATGCGGTGGGACGCCAACGAGGGGGCGGCCTCGACGAGTCGCCGGGTGTAGGGGTGGCGCGGATTCTGGAGCACCTCCAGGCTCGGCCCCGACTCGACGACGCGTCCGCGATGCATGACGACGACCTGCTCGGCACGCTCCGCGGCCAGGCCGAGGTCGTGGGTCACCAGGAGCATCGCCGTACCCAGCTCATGGGTCAGCCGCCCGAGGTGATCCAGGATGCGGCGCTGGACAGTCACATCCAGGGCGCTGGTCGGCTCGTCGGCAATGAGCAGGCGGGGACGCGCAGCCAGACCGATGGCGATGAGGGCGCGCTGACGCATGCCGCCGGAGAACTCGTGCGGGTACTGCTTAGCGCGGCGGGCGGCGTCGGGCAGGCCGACGTCCTCCAGCAGGAGGGCCACCTGCTCGGCGACGGAGATCCTGCCGGAGGGGACGGAGGCGATCCCGCCGGCCTTCCGCCTGCCGTGACCATCCGTCCGATCGCCCGCGACCTCGTCCCGCTCACCCCCATCCCGGGTGTCCTCATCGGCTGCGGCGATGATAGCGAGACGATCATCGGCGACGCCGGCCAGCCCGTTGGCGCGCAGCGTCTCACGCACCTGGAAGCCGATGGACCACACCGGGTTGAGATTGGTCATGGGATCCTGCGGGACCATCCCGATCTCACTGCCGCGCAGCCGCCGCATGCGGCGCTCGGGAACACGGGTGATGTCCTCGTCCCCGAGCAGGATGCGGCCCCCGGTCACGCGCCCGGTTCCCGGCAGCAGACCGATGATGGCGTTGGCCAGGGTGGACTTACCCGAACCCGATTCCCCGACGACGGCCAGGCTCTGGCCCGGGTAGATCGTCAGATTCGCCCGGCGGACGGCCGGAACCAGCCCGGTGGAGGAGCGAAAGGCCACATCGAGGTCCTCGATGCGCAATAGCGCCCCGTCATCGACCTCGATCCGGGTGCCAGTGCCGTCAACGACGTCGTCGGTGGTCGTGGTGTCATCAGTAGTCACGTGCGAGCCTTCGGGTCGAGAGCGTCGCGCACCGCATCGCCCATCATGACGAAGCCGAGCACGGTGAGCGCCAGGGCGCCCGCGGGGTAGAACAGAACGGAAATATGGTCGCGCAGAGCACCCTGAGCGGTGGCGATGTCGGAGCCCCAGGAGATCACCGACGGAGGCAGACCGATCCCCAGGAAGGACAAGGTGGCCTCGGAGACGATGAAGACGCCGAGCTGGACGGTGGCGGTGACAATAATCGGCGCGGCGGCATTGGGCAGGACATGGCGGGTCAGGAGGGCCAGACGGCCGCTGCCGAGCGAGGTCGAGGCGGTGATGAAGTCCTCATTCTTCACACTCATGACCGCACCCCGGGTAATGCGGGCGATTTGCGGCCACCCGAACAGCGCCAGCACGGTGACGACGGTGAGGATGGAGGTCCTGCCCTTGAACATCTGCATGACGACAATGGCGGCCAGCACGAAGGGAACGGCGAAAAATACGTCGGTGATGCGCGAGAGCAGCGCGTCGAAGAAGCCGCCGAAGAACCCCGCCAGAGCACCGATGAGCCCGCCGCTCACGGTGACGATGAGCGTGGTGAGCACGCCGACGGCCACCGACGCACGGGCACCGTACACGGTCCGGGAGAAGACGTCGCAGCCCTGCTGGTCGAAGCCGAAGGGGTGCTGAGCGCTCGAAGGGCCGTAGGAATTGTCCAGCCGGCAGTAGGTGGGAGTGGCGCGGGCGATCAGGCCGGGCGCCACGGCGAGCAGGAGGGCGCCCGCGATGAGCAGGGCGGAGACCCAGAAGATGGGACGACGACGCAGCTGCTTCCACGCCTCTCCCCACATCGAGGAGGGGGCGGAGTCGTCGGCGACGGCGTCGACGGCGCCCAGTCCCTGCTCATCGGTCGCGGCGACAACGTGCTCCTGGCCCGGTCGGACGCGCCGCCTCCCAGGCTCATTCACGATGCTCTCAGAGGTCTCAGACATAGCGGATCCTCGGGTCGAGGGCGGCGTACAGGAGGTCGACGAGAAGGTTCGAGATGATGAACACGAGGATGAGCACCGTCGTGAAAGCGACGACCGTGGGCCCCTCCCCGTTGAGGATAGCCCGGTAGAGCGTCCCGCCCACACCGTTGATGTTGAAGATGCCCTCGGTGACGATGGCCCCGCCCATGAGCGAGCCCAAGTCGGCACCGAGGAAGGTGACCACGGGCACCAATGAGTTACGCAGGACATGGACGATCATCACTCGGCCGCCGGACAGACCCTTGGCGCGCGCCGTACGGACGTGATCAGCTGAGAGGTTCTCCCCCACCTGGGTGCGCGTCAACCGCAGGACGTAGGCGAAGGAGACCGCCCCGAGCACGAGTGCGGGCATGAGCAGCTCCTTGAGCCCCGGGGCGTTCCCGGCGGTCACCGGCAGCCAACCGAGCTTGACGCCGACGAAGAACTGCAGGAGGAAGCCGATGACGAAAGTCGGCACGGCGATGACGACGAGGGACAGGACCAGGACCGTGGCGTCGAAGAGCCGCCCCTTGCGCATGCCGGCGACCACGCCGATGACGATCCCGGCCACCGTTTCGACAGCGAGGGCCATGACCGAGAGCCTGATGGTCACCGGGTAGGCCTCCGCGAGGACATCGACGATCGGTCTGGACCCGCGGATGGTTGTTCCCAGGTCGAAGGTCGCTATCCCCTTGAGAAACAGGAGGTACTGGACGAGGAAGGGCTTGTCCAGGTTGTACTGGGCGCGGATCTGCTCCTGGAGGGCGGGGCTGAGGGCGCGGTCCCCGCCCAGGGCGGAGACCGGGTCCCCTGGCAGTGCGAAGACCATGGCGTAGATGAGCAGCGTGGCCCCGAAGAAGACGGGGATCATCTGCAGGAGCCTGCGTCCGGCGTAGCGGAGCATCGGCATCTCCTTGTCAGCGGGTGGGAGGGTGCGGGGCGGACGGGTGCGAACGGTGCAGCGCGAGCGGGGCGCGGCGCCCGGTCGCCCGACGAGGCGGCCGGACGAGCGGGGCGCGCCGAGCCGATGCCGCCGACGGAAGTCGAATCAGTATCGGATCAGTACTGGGCGATGGCCTCCGCATTGGCCCACTGGTTCTTGGCCTCGGTCTCGTCGTACTGGAGAACCTCATTACCGGGAACCCGATCCGTCCACCCGTGGATGGCGGGGCTGGTGAAGTCCGAGGCGGGGGTGCGGGTGTTGTAGTACAGGGTGTCGCAGATCTGCTTGCGGTTGATGGCACGGGACAGGGCGGCGCGGCGGGCACGGCCCTCATCATCCATCTTCCAGTGCTCGACGTCGGTTCTGATGGCGAAGCACTGGATGACGGCGCCGGGCTGGTTGATCGCGCGGTCGCCGAGGTCATCCGTGAAACTCGACAGCGCCGAATTCGGAATGGCGTCGAGCACGTCGAGGGAGTTGGAGCGCAGGTCGTTGTAAGCGGCGTCGTAATCGGTGTAGATAACGAAGGTGACGCCCTCATTCTGGGCCTGACGATTGCCCTGATAGGTCGCACTCTTGGTGAGCACGACCTGGGAGTTGTGGTCCCACGTGGTCATGCTGTACGGGCCGTTGCCGATCGGAGCCGCGCCGAAGGCCTCCATGTCGTCATAGGCGGACTCGGGCAGCGGGTAGAAGGCCGCCATGCCCAGTCGCAGCCTGAGGTCGGAGGACGGGGCCTTGAGCCGGATCGTGAACGTCAGGTCGTCGATCTTCTCCAGGCCGGTGAGCGTCTCGCGGTCCTCCTCGTCGGAGAACCCCTCGATGATCTCGTAATAGCTGCTGTTCAGCTGTTTATTGCCCAGCCTGGCGCCGTAGTTCCACGCATTGATGAACGAATCGGCGGTGACGGGACTGCCGTCGGAGAAGGTCCAACCGTCCTCGAGCTCGACCGTGAAGTTCTGGTTGTCGTCGGTCTCGATGGACTTGGCGACCTCATTCTTCACGGAGCCGTCCGCCTCGTAGGAGACCAGACCGGCGAAGAGCAGATCGACGATGCGGCCGCCGCCCGTCTCATTGGTATTGGTGGGCACCAAAGGATTCTGGGGCTCGGCGTCGTTGACGCGCACGACGCCGCCGGCGGCGGTGGTGGTGACCGCCTCGTAGCGAGGCATGGCGTTCCAGCCGAAGGTCACGTTACTGACGTTGGTGGAGTAGCCGCCGAAGCCGTTCTGGTACCACAGCGGGATGACCGGCAGATCCGCGAAGAGCTGCTCCTGGACCTGGGTGTAGAGGTCGAACGCCTCATCGTCGTCCATCGTCTGGGTCGCCCGATCCAGAAGGTCGTCGACGGCGGCACTGGAGTACTGGACGTCGTTCGCGCCCGCCCCCGTCTTGAAAGAATTGCTGAGGAAGTCCCCCATGGAGGGGACGTCGGCCTGCCACCCGGAACGGAAGGCGCCGACGATCGTCCCATCGGTGACCTGCTGGCGCAGCTCGGAGAACTGCGCGTAGGGCAGCGGCTCCATGGACATGCCCAGGGTGTTGCTGACGGAGTTGCACACGGCCTCGACCCAGGCCTTGTGCGGTCCGTCCGAGTTGTAGGCGAGAGTAAGTCTGCCGCCGCTGGCAGCGCCCTCACCGGCCGAGTCGCTCGAGGCGTCATCGCCCGCGGACGTGTCGGAACCGCAGCCGCTGGCGAGCAGCACAGCGGCCGTGGCGGCCCCCAGGCCGAAACTGCGACGGGAGATCATGGGATTACTCAAGGGAAGTACCTCCGTACGACATGGCATCGTCGGCAACAGCTGTCTGTGCCCCGAGCAGGGACGTGCCGACAGGGTTGAAGCGATTCTAAACTCAATCGGTAACATTCTGGACACAGAAACTCGTTCGAATCGTCCGAACCACCTGCGACGTCGGGCTTGTCGAATCGTTTAACCCGTTCATATCGCGTCCGCTCGTCCAATCCGGTTCCACCGACTCCGGATCCCGGACCGCCGCCCGCGGGCCGGCATGTCGGTCGTCGAGTCCGTCGGCCTCACCGCGCCCGCCAGGCGTCGGCCAGCAGCGTGTAAGACCGACGGCGCGCGGCGGCGTCGTGAATGCTGGTGACCACCAGGACCTCTTCCAGGCCCCAGCGCGCGGCGAGTCCGCGCAGGCCGTCGGCGACGGCGTCGGGTGCACCGACGAAGGACAGTCCCATGGAGGCCTCGACGTCCGCGTCCCGTCCTCCGGCGAGGTCCCGCCAGGCCCGCGGGTCGGCGGTGGGCCGGTCCAGCGGGCCGGGCCTGCCGCCGAGCACGCGCGCAGCACCTGCCATGGCCGTGGAGAACAGGAACTCGGCCTCCTCGCGCCGGGGGGCGACGACGACATTGACCCCCGCGGCCACGTGCGGGCGGCCGTCGTGCGAGAGCGGGCCGGCGTCATCGGGTCCGCCGAAGTAGCTGCGGTAGGTGGTGATGACGGCCTCCGCCTGAGCGGGTGCGAAGTGCGAGGCGAAGGTGAAGGGCAGGCCGAGCCTGCCGGCCACGCGCGCCCCGTTGACCGACGAGCCGAGGATCCAGGCGTCCGGGTCGGTGCCCTCCCCCGGAATCGCCCGTACGCGGCGCTCCGATGCGGCGGGGCGCGCGGCCGGGGAGTCGGACTCGCAGCCGACCACGGCCGAGGGGGGCAGGAGCGAGCCGGGGACGGCACTCAGGGCGTCGTCGGGGATCGCGCCGAGATAGGCCAGAGTCTCCAGGACCTCGTTGGCGAAGTGAGCGGGATCGGCATCGCGGCGGCGCAGGGCCGAGGCGGTCAACGGGTCGGTGCCCGGCGCGCGCCCCAGTCCCAGACCCACCCGCCCCGGATGAAGGGTGGCGAGCGTGCCGATCTGCTCGGCGATGACCAGGGGCGCATGGTTGGGCAGCATGATGCCGCCGCTGGCGACCCCGATGCGCTCAGTGGCCGCCAGGACCTGGCCCATGAGAATGGTCGTGGCCGAGGCGAGGTAGGTGGTCGAGCCGTGGTGCTCGGAGAGCCAGTAGCGGGCGTAGCCGGCGTCATCGGCGGTGCGGGCCAGGGCGACCATCTCGGCCAGGGCGTCGGCGCGGGTGCGCCCGGCCGAGACCGGAACGAGGTCGAGGACGGACAGCACGGGGCGCGCAGGACTCATGCCCGCACCCTACGGCGCCGCGAACCGTTTCGCGCCGCGCGGTGCGTCCTTCGCCTGCGCCTCCACCTGGAGTCCCTCAGCGAACCGTCCCGCGTGGCGCCTCCGATTCCCCGGGGCCTCCCCGGGGCCTCAAGCGGTCGCGTCCGGCTCGCTCGCCGCGTCCGCGCGCGCCGGCCCGTCCATGAGCGTCGCCGCCGTGTCGCGGCGACGGTAGAGCATGGCGAGCACGGCGCCCGACAGGTTGTGCCAGATGGAGAAGACGGCGCCGGGCAGGGCGGCTTCGGGCGGGAAGTAGGCCGCCGCCAGGGTGGCGGCCAGACCCGAGTTCTGCATGCCGACTTCGATGGAGATGGTTCGGGCCACCGGGGCGTCCCGGCCCAGAAGCCGACCGGCCCCGTAGCCGAGCAGATAGCCCAGGATGTTGTGACAGGCGACGACGAGGAGAACCAGCGGGCCTGCGGACAGGATCGTCGAGGCGGACGCAGACACGACGGCGAGGACCACGTAGCAGATGCCGAGAACCGAGATCCACGGCATAGCCGGCAGGATCCTCTCGACGGCTCGCCCGAACAGAAGGCGCACGAGCAGGCCGCCGACGACGGGGACGAGCACCATCGCGACGATGCTCCTGGCCATGGAGCCGGCATCGACGGGCATGTACTGACCGGCGAGCCACCGGGTGAGCAGCGGGGTCATGACCGGGGCGAGCAGGGTCGATATAGAGGTCATCGTGACGCTGAGGGCGACGTCGCCCCTGGCGAGGTAGGAGATGACATTGGAGGAGGTGCCGCCCGGCGCGCACCCGACGAGAATGACCCCCGCGGCGAGTGCCGGGGCGAGCCGGAAGCCCTCGACGAGCAGCCAGGCCAACGTCGGCATGATGGCGAACTGGGCGATGACGCCGACCAGGACCGGCAGCGGCCGCCTCGCCACGAGGGCGAAGTCCGGGGGCGTCAGGGTCAGACCCATGCCGAACATGATGATGCCCAGGGCGCAATCGGTTCCCGCCGACAGCGGGGAGAGCTGCGCCGGCGCCAGCACCGCGACGCCGAAGGCCGCCAGGATGAGGAGGGGGAAGACGGTGACTGCGGTGCGGGCGGAGCGGTCCTCGGCACTCGCACCGGTCCGGGATGCGGGAGTGGTCATGGCACCGTCCTACTCCGCGCGCAGCCGGCGGGGACGGGTCGTCTCGACTGGCGGGTTCAGGACGTCGTGGCCCCGAATCCGCCGCTCGGGCGACCCGCCCGCATCGTCGGATCCTCCTCGTCGCTCACAGGGGCGAGGGCCGCGAGGGCAGCAGGGCGGCGACGGCCGACTTCAGGGCGTCGCCGATGACGAAGGGTGCCAGCCCCACGGCGAAGACCGTGCCCCAGGCGGCGCCGGTGGCGACCTTGAGCCAGGCGAGACCCGGGATGTAGACGAGCGCCGAGGCGAGAAGCATAAGGCCGACGCGCACCACGAGCGGGCGCCGGGAGCCGTCGGCGCCGCGGGCCAGCGCACGAGCAGCGACGACGCCGGCCAGGGCGTAGCCCAGCACATAGCCGAAGGAGGCCCCGACGCCGCTGCTCCACCCCGCCAGAACCGGTGCGCCGAGAGCGGCCGCGGCGCCGTAGAGGGACACTGAGCCGAGTGCGCGGCGGGCGCCGAGCAGGCCGCCGATTCCGAGCGCGGCCAGGGTGCCGAGCGTGACCGGCACGGGGGTGAAGGGCAGCGGCAGCGCGACCTGCCCGATGAGGGTCAGGGCCACGGCGCCGGCCGCGACGAGCCCGATCTCGCGAACGAGCGTCCCAGGCAGCGAGCGGGTGGCGGCGCCGGCCCGAGCAGTACCCGGTCCGGTGGCGGATGATGAGGGAGTGTTCGTCGTCATGCCACAACCGTATGTGAACGCCCTCGCCGTCACATCCCCGACGAACACCGGTTCCACTCCGCCTCCTTTGTCGTCTTCCTCAAATCCTTCGAAGCGGAACGACGGAACAGAACGACGGCCCGGGCGAAGGAGGTAGCCTGCCGGAATGCGCACTCTCGTGGGCAACGGGAAGCAGGCCCTGACGCTCGTCGCCCGCGCACTGCGGGACGGCGGGACCAGGGCCGTCCTCGTGCCGCGGTACCACTGCGGGACCATGGTGCTGCCCTTCGCGCTGGAGGGCGTGCGGGTGCACCCGGTCGACGTCGGCGCTGATCTGCTGATCGACCCCGCCTCACTGGTCCGGGCTCTGGCGCGCGAGCCGGGCGCGGCGGTGCTGCACTGCGAAACCTACGGCAACCGCGGCGGAAGGAACCTGGCCGCAGTGCTCGCCGCCGCGCGGCGGAACGGGTCGGCACTCGTCCTGGACGCCACGCACTCGCTCATCGACCGGCTGATCCGCACCGTCGGGGCCGCCGGCTCCCCGGCCCCGACGGCGTCCGGTCCGGACAGGAGGCCGGGCACCGGCCGGGACGGCCCCTGGGACGCGGTCGTGGCGAGCATGCGCAAGCTGCTGCCGGTGCCGGACGGGGCCCGGCTGTGCTGGTCGGAGGACTCGGCGCTCGCGACGGGCCTGGAGCGGGTCGTCGGCGACCTGCACGAGCGCGGACCGATCGATGAGACGGCCACGGCCCTGGGGGTCGAGCTCCACACCGCGCTGAGGGCCATGAGCGCCGCGCGCGGGACCCGCCGCGAGAGGCTGCGCCTGCGGGTGTGCGAGATCGCCGCCCACCACGAGGACGCCATCGAGGCTGCGACTGCGCCCGTGCCCGCGAGCGCGACCGCGGCCGGGATGCTGGAGGCGCTGGACCCCGAGGAGATCAAGCGGCGAGCGCTGACGGCCCATCGGCTGCGGGAGAGTCTGGAGGAGGGCGCGCGGGCCTGCGGGCTGAGGGTCGCCAATCCGGGGTCGGCCGGCTGCGTGGCGCTCCGGGACGCCCGCGGTCTCGAGGGCGGGCCCGGCCGGCGGGCGGTGCGCGTGCTGGACGGGCTCGAGGAGGCCCTGGCGCATGCGGGGCTGTGGGGGCCGGTGAGCTGGCCGGACCCGGGTGTCGGCGGCGGGCGTCCCTGGCCACGAGTGGTCACTGTGCCGACCGATGCGCCAAAGCGCACCGACGAGCTGGTGGAGCTGCTGCGCGAGGCGCTGGGAGCGGCGCGCGACCGTTGAGGCCGAGCCGGCCTCGGCGGCCGACTCGCTACCGTGGTCGTATGCCCGCTCCTCTCTTCGCCCTCGTCCCCGCCGCCTACCTGCTCATGCTCCGCCAGACGCCGCCGAGACGGCCGGGCGGGGGCCGTACCGAGGTCCTCCTCCAGTTGCGGCGGAACACCGGCTACATGGACGGGTGTTGGGCCTGCGCGGTCGCCGGGCACGTCGAGGTCGGTGAGCCGGTGACGCGCACGGTGGTGCGCGAGGCGGCCGAGGAGGCCGGCATCGTCCTCGACCCCGAGGACGTGCGAGCACTGACGACGGTGCACCGGTCCAACGACGTGGGCGGACCGCTCCTGGAGCAGCGGGTCGACTTCTTCTTCACGGCGCGGCGATGGACCGGTGAGCCGGTCGTGGGTGAGCCGGGAAAGAACGCCGGACTGCGCTGGTTCGCACTGGACGCTCCGCCCGATCCGATGCCGCCGCATGAGAGGGTCGTGCTGCATCTGCTCGCCGCGCACCTGGCCGGCGGGGAGCGCGTCCCGGCGGTGACGACTTTCGGTTTCGCCCCAGGGGAGACGATCGCCGCCTACGGGGCGGCGCGACCCCGCTGAGGCCAGCGCCGGGCAGGACGCGCTCGACGAGCGGGGCGGGGGTAGCCTGTCCGGGCCCGAGCGCCCGACCGGGCGAGGCGTCTCATAGCCCGAGGAACTCCAGAATGCGGGGCAGCTCCCGGCGGGCCTGGACCAGCCCGGCCTCGTAGGCGCCCACGACCCGGTCGTAGCGCAGTTCGCCGTTGACGATGGGCATGCGGTCGGGCTGGAAGAGGTAGACCCGCCCCTCGCTCCGGGCGATCTCCAGCTCCTCCATGGTCCGGTTGTAGTTCGACGGGCGGCTGATGATGCCCTCGGCCACGGCCGGGTGGCGACGGAACATGCGCCGGTAGAGGCCCGGCCGCTTCTCGTCGGGCTTGCGGTACCCCGGCGGGCGGGTCGAGACGACGAGCATGCGCTCGTAGCCGTCCGCCGCGGCGGCATCGGTGGCGAACCCGCCCGTGGGTCCCAGAGCGCCGTCGAGATAGGGGGCGCCGTCGATACGGACGATCGGCATGAGCAGGGGCATGGACGACGACGCCTGGCAGCGAGGCAGGAGGTCGGCCATCTCATCGACGTCCTCCAGACCCCAGTAGACCTCCTCGCCGGTGTCGCAGCGGAAGGAACCGATGCGCACGGTGACCTGCGAACCCTTGAAGGCGGGCCAGTCGAAGGGGATGGGCTCGTCGGGGGCGGCGGTGTGCTGGTAGATGTGGTCGGAGTTGAAATAGCCCTGACGGCGCATGAAGCTGCCCCAGCCGCCGGCCTGCGGATCCGTGGTCAGCCCGATGAAGGCCTCGCGCGTGCGCCACAGGTCCCGCGAGACCATGTTGACGGTGTTGGTGGCACCCGCCGAGATGCCGCCCACCCAGGGGAAGAAGAGGCCGGCCTCCAGCAGGACCTGGACGAGGGCGGCGGTGTAGGTGCCGCGCATGCCGCCGCCCTCGAAGACGAGGGCGACGTCGTCGACCCGCCGGGTGATCGGCGCCGGGGCGTGGCCGGGGCGCCCGTAGGGGAGGGGACGCGGACGCGGGGGACGAGTCGGGTCGGACGGTCCGGCGGCCGTGGCCGACGCGGGCGGGACGATCGAGGCGGTGGATGCGGAGGGCGCGGTGCTCATGGTGATCTCAGGCTAGATGATCGACCCGCAGGTGTCCCCGCCCCTCCCCGCTCTCCTGCGATTCTCCTGTGATGGCGACCCGGGCGCCGCCGGGTCGACCGGAGAGGGTTCCGCTCGCGGGCCACGACGCGTAGCGTGCCCGTCATGAGCACGCCGACCATCCTGAGGCCCCTGACCATGCGCGGCCTGACCGCGCGCAACCGCCTGTGGCTGCCGCCCATGTGCACTTACAGCGTCGACGCCCGCGATGGCGTCGTCACCGACTGGCATGTTCTTCACTACGCCTCGCGCGCCCAGGGCGCCTTCGGCACCGTCATCGTGGAGGCGACCGCGATCGCCCCCAACGGCCGCCTGTCCCCCTTCGATCTGGGCCTGTGGGACGACTCCCAGGTGGCCGGGCATCGCCGCATCGTCGAGGCGGTCCACGCGGCCGGATCGCTCGCCGGCGTCCAGCTGGGTCACGGCGGGCGCAAGGCGGGCACGCCCCCGTGGCGGCCCGACGCCGCCGCCGGCGCGCGCACCGCCACGCTCGACGGCTGGGACCTGGTGGGGCCCAGCGCCGTCGCCTACCCGCAGCACGCCGAGCCGCGCGCGCTGAGGGCCGACGAAGTCCGCGCGGTGACGGCCGACTTCGCCGCGGCCGCGCGGCGGGCCGCGGAGGCCGGCTACGACGTCGTCGAGCTGCACGGGGCTCACGGCTACCTCATCCACGAGTTCCTCTCCCCGCTGTCCAACACCCGCACCGACGAGTTCGGCGGCTCGCCGGAGGGTCGGCGCCGCTTCGCCCTTCAGACGGCTGCGGCCGTGCGCGAGGCGGTCGGGGGCGAGACGGTCCTGGGCATCCGGCTGTCGGCGACCGACTGGGCCGAGGGCGGGCTGACCGGCGAGGACACCGCCGAGCTCGCACCGCAACTCGTGGCGGCCGGGGTCGACGTCCTGCACATCTCGACCGGGGGGAACGTGCCCGCACAGGTGCCGGTGGGGCCCGGCTACCAGGTGCCCTTCGCCGCACAGGTCCGGCGGGCCGTGGCGGACTCGACGACGCCGGGCGGCGGCCGTCCGGTGGTTGTAACGGTCGGCGTCATCACCGAGGCGGCCCAGGCCGAGCAGATCGTGGGCACCGAGCAGGCGGACGCGGTGGCCGTGGGCAGGCCCGCGCTGCGCGAGCCGTACCTGCCGGTGCGCTGGGCCCACGACCTGGGGGTTGACGACTGGCGGCAGGCGGGGCTGCCGATCCAGTACTGGCGCGGCGCCTGGGGCTGAGCCAGCGGGCGCCGCCCTCCGCTGGACCCCGAGCACGCCGGCGCCGACCAGGGCGATGCGGGCGAGGTCGGCACGCTCGATGCGGGACAGGTAGGCGCGCGCCGACGCGCTCGGGGCGGTGGGCGCGGTCGTGGAGGCGGTCGCGGTCATGCGGGTCGGCTCCCGGGAGTGCGGTGATGGGGAGGTTCGGCCTCGGCGGCGCGCGCGGCCTGATGGAGGGCCTGCTCGACCAGGGCCAGGGCGTGCTCGTCGGCGAGGCGGTGGAAGACGCGGCTGCCCTCGTGGCGAGAGGTGACGGCGCGGCCCCAGCGGAGCCTGGCCAGGTGCTAGGAGACGGCGGCGGGGCTGCGTCCGGTGAGCTCGGCGAGCTCGCCCGAGGAGTGCTCGGCGCCGCGCAGAAGCAGGATGATGCGGATGTGCATGGGGCCGGCCAGGGGGCGAAGGTCTCGGCGGCGAGGTCGACGTCCTCATCCGCGACCCGCACCCCCTTATTCAAGGGCATGTTTAAACGCTAAAATTGAGTGGCTGCGACATCAAGGACCGGCGTTCCGGAAGCCCGCCGTTCACGCCCCCAGCCAGAAGGCCCGCATGGCCCGGGACAAGCGAGGGCCGTCGGCGACGCCGCACATCTCCCGCTGGGAGTGCATGGACAGCAGGGGCTGCCCGACGTCGACGGTGGTGATCCCCAGCCGGGAGGCGGTGATGGGACCGATAGTCGTCCCGCAGGGGACGGCGTTGCTGGACACGAAGTTCTGCACGGGCACGTCCGCGGCGGCGCAGGCCCGAAGCCACACGGCGGCGCCGACGGCGTCGGTGGCGTAGCGCTGCTGGGCATTGATCTTGACCAGCGGGCCCCCGTTGAGGACGGGTCTGACCGCCGGGTCGTGCAGATGCGGGTAGTTCGGGTGGACGGCGTGCCCGGCGTCGGCAGACACGCACACCGAGCGGGCGAGCATGGCGGCCCGCGCGTCGCCGTCGACGCCGAGCGTCCCGGCCAGTCGTTCCAGGATCGTCTTGAGGAGGGGGCCGGCCGCCCCCGAACGGGTGGCGGAGCCGACCTCCTCATGGTCGTTGGCGATGAAGACGACCGGCCCGGCCTCCGCGGCCCGCTCAACACCTCCAGCTCCCCTGCCCCCATCACGGACGAGGGTCTCCAGAGCCACGAGGGCGGCGTGCACCGACGAGAGGTTGTCGAGGCGAGAGGAGGCGAGGAACTCATCGCGCCTTCCGAAGCGCGCGGGCCGCTCGGTGGGGAAGGTCAGGATGTCGTGGAAGGCGAGGTCGGCCGGGTCGATACCGGCCAGCTCGCACAAGTATCGCTCGGGGTCGTCCGGGCGGGCGTCCGCGGAGGCGGGGGCCCACACGGGCAGCAGGTGAGCCTGCTCGTCGAGGTGGAGGGAGTCGTTGACGCCGCGGTCCAGGTGCGGGGCGACCTGGACGACCCGCGCCAGCGGTCCGGTGCGCACGAGGCGCGTGCGGCCGTCACGGGTGACCAGGCGCCCGGCGAGACCCAGCTCGCGGTCGAGAAAGGAGTTGAGCAGGGGCCCGCCGTAGATCTCAACGTCGAGGACCTGGAGGCCGTCGCGCACGATCGCGGCCGACGGCTTGAGCTTGAGGGCCGGGGAGTCGGTGTGGGCGCCGACGATGCGCCAGCCCGCCTCGTCCCGGAGCCGCTCGGGCAGGATCCAGGCGACGACCGCTCCGTCCCGCACGATGTAGCCGCGCCGCGGCAGGCCCTCGTCCCAGGGGCGCGTCTCGTCCGCGGGGACGAAGCCGACCGCGCCCAGGCGCGCTCCGGTCTCGGCGGCCGCGTGGTAGCTGGTCGGGGAGGCGGTGACGAAATCGATGAGACGGGAGGCGTAGACGTCATCACTGTGCGCAACGGGAAGAGTGGACTGGTCGGTCGGCATGCCTCCAGTGTGACACCCGGTCCGCTCGCGACGGGCGACGGCGCCCCGTTCCGCGTCGCCTCTCACGCCCCGCCCCCGGTCGACCCCGCCTCGCACGGACATGGGCCCGCGGCCGCCGTCCTGCGGCGCCCGCGGGCCCAGATAGGGCAGGATGAGCCCGATGAGCACCTCCTCCGCCCGGTCCGCCGACCCCGACCTCTCCTTCGACCCGCCCCTGCCGTCCGCGGGCACCACGCCGGTGCGCGCCGTCCTGCTGGACGCCGACGGCGTCCTCCAGCTCATCGGCACACCCTGGTTCCAGGCGCTGTCCGAAGGCGGCGGCGAGACCTTCGCACGCGCACTCCTGTCCCAGGAGGGTCCGGCACTCTCGGGCCGGGAGTCCCTGCGGGACCTGCTGGAGCGTCTCGTCGTCGAGCTGAACCTGACGACCGGCGCCGAAGAGCTCATGACCCTGTGGCGGCGGGCCACCCCCGACCCGGTCGCTTGGGAGGCGGTTCGGGATCTGAGGGCCGCCGGCTATCTCACCGTGCTGGCGACCAATCAGCAGAAGGAGCGTCGCGAGTGGATGCGCACCGTGCTGGGCTACGACGGCCTGTGCGACGTGGACGCCTACTCCTGCGTGCTGGGGGTGGCCAAGCCCGAGCCGGGCTATTTCCAGGCCGTTCTCGATGCGACGGATATGGGCGCCCATGAGGCCCTCTTCGTGGACGACAACTCCGAGAACATCAATGCAGCCGCCGCTGTGGGCATCCGCACGATCCACCATCCGACCGACGCCGGGGGCCGAGTACTGCGGCGCGAGCTGATCGAGGCGCTCAGCATCTGAGACGCCCGAGAGGCACCCGGCGAGTCGCCCCGCGAACCCACGGCCCGGACCCGGCGTCTGCCCCCCGTCATCCTCGGGGCCTCGGAACACTGCGACGGCGCGGATCTGACAGGCTGTCGCAGACATGCCTCCGACACCGGCCGGGGGAGATCGTCCGCCCCTCCTTCTGAAGGAGGAGGCCCGGGCGGCGTTTCTCTCATCCTTCAGGTCTTGTCCGACATACTCCCGTCGCGACACACTCAACGTCATAGACGAGCACGACATGGGAGATTCGCGAGAGGATGACATGACGACGCAGGATGCCGCCAGGGCCGCGGCCCAGTTCAGCGCCAGGCCGCGCAGAACGTCCACGTCCGCGCGTTCGGCCGCGTCGTCCGCCCGCGAGCGCATCTCCGACAGACTGGACGAGCGTTTCAACGACCCCTCCCGCCGTGCGCCACGAATCTTCTCCCGGTTCATCAGTCATCTCCACCGGCTCATCCCCCGGCTGCTGCGCAAGCGCATTCCCGCGACTTTCATCGGCTATGCCCTCATCAACGGGTCGGCATTCCTGATCGACGTCAGTTTCCTGTGGTTGTTCTACGACAGACTCCATTGGTTCTACCCGTTGGCCGTTACCCTGGGGTACGCGATCGCCGGGGTGTACTCCCTGGTGCTCAACCGGTGGCTGAACTTCCAGTCCCGCGGTCACCTCGTGGCGCAGGGCTCCCGCTATGCCCTTGGGCTCGCCAGCCAGTACGTCATCTTTATCGTGGGGCTGTCCTCCTATCTGCATTGGATCGGCGTGCACGCCGAACTGGCCCGTCTCATATCGGCATGCTGCGAGGGCCTCTACCTCTACGCCCTGATGCGCTTCTGGGTCTTCCGGGGTACGCCGGAGCCGGTGAGCGACGACGACGAGTCCGACCCGTCGTCGGCTCGCCTCTGACCGCGCCGGCCAGTGCTCACCACACCGCCCGCGCGGTCTCCGCGGGGCCGTCGAGCTCGGTGAAGCCGGCGTCCATCACCGAGACCGGCCGGGCTGCGGCGGCCCACGCGTCCGGCGTCGGGAAGACGACGCGGACCCGGTAGTCCTGGGCCGCCCATGCGGCGCGGGTCGTACTGGGCATGGCCGGGCTCTGCCAGGCGAGCTGGGCGGCGTGGGCGGCCTGCGCGCACAGCTTGCCGCTGGTCATCTCCTCCAGGGGAGTGACCTCGATGGTGACGAGGGCGTGCGACGACGTCGAGGCGCTCGTCAGTTCGATGCCCTCAATGGCCCCGGCCTCGCGTACGACGGCGTCGGTGATGGCGGCCGGCGGGGGCGGCAGCTCGTCGCCGTGGGGGAAGTGGGTGCCCTCGACCTGCGTCTTGGCCAGCGCCGGGGGCAGCGGCCGGACCGGGCCGGGCACGAAGGCCCGGGCCGCGGCCCTCCCCCAGCCGGCGGGCCCGGCCTGCGTCACGGTGGCGCCGGGCAGCTCCTGGACCTCCTCCCAGCGTCGTCCGCGGGCGCGGCGCACGAGTTTGCGGATGCGGCCGTTCCTCCAGCGCTCGACGGCGTCGTGCCAGTCCCCGCCGGGCGCGGCCCGCGACGAGGCGAGCAGGGCGACGACGGCGCGGGCCGCGGCCTCGACGACGTCGATGCGCCGCGGGGGGTGGACCTTGTCGTAGCGGACGGCGATCTGCATGCCCCAGGGAATCTCGTGGTCGCTCACGCCCCGACTCTACGACCGGTCGCGCGCTCCGCTGCAGCCGACCGGATCCACGAGTCGGGCAGTCTCGTCCCTCAGGAGGAGAGGCCCGTCGTCAGCATCCTCCCACCGGGGTTGGAGCCGTCATCGCGAACCGATACGGTCCCGATCATGACTGTGTCCCCACCCGCTCCGTCGAGTGTTCCGGAGCGCCCTCGCGTCTTCAACGGCTCCACCACCCATGGCCCGCGAGGAATCCGCCCCCTGCGCCACCCCGCGGAGATACCGCTGCTATGGGTGAGCACGGCGGTGACCGCCACGGGGATTCTCGCCGGGCTGGCCCTGGCGGTGTGGCTCATCACCGTGCCGGACTCGACGGGGCTGGCCGGGAACGTGCGCAATTACCTCGTCAGCACGGGCACGACGAAGAATCTTCTGGCCATTCCGCTGCTGCCGTTGAGCGTATGGATTCTTCGCGCCTTCCTGTACGCCAGGCAGCGGGCCCGCTCGGTGCAGATGAGCCCGACTCAGTTCCCCGAGGGCTACCGGATGGTGGTGGAGGCCGCTGCGCGCTTCGGAATGCGTCGCGTGCCGGACGCCTATGTGGTCCTGGGCAATGGTGTGGTTAACGCCTTCGCGGCGGGGCACGGCTTCCGCCGCTTCGTCGTCGTGCAGTCCGACCTGTTCGAGATCGGCGGGTCGGCGCGAGACCCCGAGGCTCTGCGTTTCGTCATCTCCCATGAGGTCGGGCACCTCGCCGCCGGACACGTGTCCTATTGGCGCACCCTCATCCTGCAGGTCGTCGAATTCGTGCCGCTGCTGGGCAGGGCGCTCTCACGCGCTCAGGAGTACACGGCGGACAATCACGGTTACGATATCGCCCCCGCCGGCGTCCCGGGCGTCATGGGGCTTCTGGGTGCCGGCAAGTATCTGGGGGCGCAGGTCAATCTGCACGCGCTGGCGGACCGCGCCGTCTACGAGCACGGCGTCTGGGTGCACCTCGTGCAATGGGTGGCCACGCACCCGATACTGACCTGGAGGGCTTATGCATTGCGCGACCGACGGAGTCCGGGACGCCTCATGGCGCGGCCCAAGGCGGCATGGTATCCGCCGGTCAGCCCGGTGGGTCGGGCCTCCAGCGCGAGCTGGCCGTCTCCCGCTCAGGTGCTGTCGGTCCTGAGATCGACCAGGGTGCGGGTGCCGGGTGCTGAGGAGCAGTTCGGCCGCTACCCGGGCGTGACCTACGCCGTGGGCCCCAACGCGCTGCGTCTGGCCGATCCGGTCCCCGTTCCGCTCGACTCCTCCGACCGCGGCGGGGCCGCCGGGTAGCGGCGCACCGGGACAGGGGCGGCATCAGCCCCCTCGACGCAGCACGACCCCTTGTTCCTCGAAGGTGACGGCGCCGAAGCTCTTCACTCGCGCGACCTTCTCGAAACCGACCGCCAGGTGCAGGCCGACCTGACTCGTGACAGTTTGGTGGGGTCTGGGTTTTGAGGTGGGTTTTTCGTTG